>ENA-OQJE01000027-OQJE01000027.1-human-gut-metagenome-genome-assembly--contig:-NODE-27-length-32441-cov-3.545708_pt1 | contig 32441 bp, 28 predicted proteins | sample MGYA00242594_ERZ504760 | MGnify/ENA primary metagenome ERZ504760 (study PRJEB26092, sample SAMD00036358) | human gut metagenome | host: Homo sapiens | study: EMG produced TPA metagenomics assembly of...
TATGGGGTAAGGGGATGGTATGCGCATTGAAACGGACGCGAGGACTTAATGGTTATCTTACGAATCAAAAGTCCATTTCTCTTTATGTAGGTAGCACTTCGGGAATGGAGTTGCGGATTTAAGGTCATAATAAAAGAATTTAAGGGTTAATTAGATTAAATCTGTTGCAAATATAAACCTCCTCCCCTTGCCTGCACCTCTTTATTTGTCTAATTAATCTCTATATTTGTCTAGAATAGTCCTCATTATCTACCTCTTAGACAAAAAGAAGACCTGAATACTTCCGGATATACCTCATCACCGGAAGACATTCAGGCCTTCTTTCTATATGTTAAAAAAAAGATTATTTTGTTTCCATACTCATCGCTATTCCTTTTTCTAAGCCACGAAGCTCGGCAAGGCCACGCATACGTCCCAAACAAGAATAACCCGGATTTGTTTTCTTGTTCAAATCATCTATCATCTGATGGCCATGATCCGGACGCATAGGAATAGATATTCCACGACGTTGCTGCACTTTCAACAAGTTCTTAACTACATGATACATGTCCACATCACCCTCCAGATGATTCGCCTCATAAAAGTTCCCTTCAGCATCACGTTGGGTACTGCGTAAATGAACAAAATTGATACGGTCTCCCCAACGTTCCATGATACCCGGCAAATCATTCTGTGCAGATACGCCAAATGAACCACAGCACAGACAAAGTCCGTTTGACGGATTAGGTACAGCTTCCACCAACAGCTTGAAATCCGCTTCCGTACTCATAATGCGCGGCAAGCCCAGAATAGACATAGGCGGATCATCCGGATGAATAACCAGCTTTACTCCCATTTCATCGGCTACCGGACAAATTTCTTTCAAGAAGAAAATCAAATTATTGCGGAGCTTGTCCGCATCAATATCCTTGTAACGGTCCAGTTCTTTTTGGAATTGCTCCAATGTAAAACTTTCCTCCGAACCGGGCAATCCTGCAATCATATTTCGTGTCAGACGATGAATTTCTTCCTCATCCATTTGTGCCAGACGCGCTTTTTGCCTTTTCTATCTCTTCGGCCGAGTATTCCTTTTCGGCTCCCGGACGTTTCAAGATGAACAGATCGAACGCTACAAAAGCAGCCCGCTCAAAACGCAATGCCTTGGAACCATCGGGCAACGTATATGCCAGGTCCGTACGGGTCCAATCCAGTACAGGCATGAAGTTATAAGTCACAATATAGATACCACATGCTGCCAGATTGCGCAAACTCTGTTTATAGTTCTCGATATATCTCAGATAGTCTCCTGTCTGTGTCTTAACATGTTCGTGTACGGGCACGGACTCTACGACACTCCAAGTTAATCCTGCTTCTTCAATCAATTTCTTGCGCTTCATTATTTCCTCTACTGTCCATACTTCACCGTTGGGAATATGATGTAAGGCATTGACAATACCGGTTGCTCCGGCTTGTTTGATATCCCACAATGATACGGGATCATTCGGTCCGTACCAGCGCCATGTTTGCTCACATAAAATCATATCAAATAAAAAAATTGAGAATTAAAAACTAAAGACTTGTTACATGGCAAATGCATTGAAACCACCATCTACTACGGCTACTGTACCGGTTACAAAGCTGCTGGCATCGCTGATGAGATACTGGATGGTTCCACACAGTTCCTCTGCTTTACCGAAACGTTTGAACGGAGTCTGGCGAATCACATCATTACCACGCTGAGTATATGTACCATCTTCGTTTGTCAACAAAGTACGGTTCTGTTCGGTCAGGAAGAATCCCGGAGCAATGGCATTCACGCGGATGCCTTCACCAAATTTCGTAACCACTTCATTGGCCATGAACGCAGTGAAATTAGAGATTCCCGCTTTTGCAGCCGCATAACCACATACACGAGTCATCGGACGGAATGCCGCCATAGAAGAGAAATTCACAATAGCCCCTTTCTTCTGCTCCACCATCGGCTTCAAAAATACCTGTGTAGGCAGAACTGTTCCGGTAAGATTCAGATTAAGCACTTTTTGAAACTCATCGACCTTCAAATCAAAGAAATTTCCTGTAGGAGCAATCGTAGCACCCGGCATATTACCTCCTGCTGCATTCAGCAATGCATCTACACGACCATATGCTGCGAGAATATCCTTCAGATTCTGCTCCAATATAGCCTCATCCAACACATTGGTCACAAGAAACATGGCTTCCCCGCCTTTGGCCTTGATTTCGTTTACAATGGCATTTCCTACTTCTGCCTTACGGCCTAATATAACAACCTTGGCACCTTCTTCTGCCAAATGGGCGGCAATAGCCTTTCCCAAAACCCCTGTTCCACCGGTGATTACCACCACCTGGTCTTTTACACTAAACAAATTATTCATGATATTATTCTTTATGGTTTATACCTTTAACACTATCTCGCAAAACAATCAGGCTCTCCGGCCCCATATTAAACAAAAGATCGGCGATACTCAAATTCGGCAGAAAACCGTATTTGGCATCAAAAACTTGATAGTAAGGTTTAGGGCAAAAGTCAGCATCCGCTTCACGCCAGTCACGCTTCGGATGAATAATCTCACGAAAATCAACCTCGCCCGGAACAAATTCCATGCAATATTCCGTTGTTCCTTCCATACGGGGATGAATATCGATCAAATCGCATACTAAAGAACAAATTTCCTGATTATAATCCCACAAGAAGGCATATTTCTTTTCATAAAAGACGTGGAAATCATCAGCATAGTACTCAAAGAAAGGACTATTTCTATATGCAGCCACCAAAGCATTCCAATGTATATGACGCCAATTGCCATGATCCGAAATGCGGACATCCTTCATCAGGCATTTAGGTGTACCGCTTTTTTCTGTAGGGATAGTCAGCGCCAGCGGACCATCGGCTGCCGCAATGACACAACGGTTGCGATAAGTCTGTTTCACATAATTGTCATACTGTTCCACATAGGCCTTCTCACAGGCGAACAGTTTTGTATAATATTCCACCGGGGCCAGATAGGCCGAACTTAAATATATCGTATTCTCCATTATTGCACTCGTTGAAAAATGCGCCCTTTTCTGGATGAAAACCAAATGCGCCAAGCTTTACCGATCAAATGGTCATCGGGCACCAAACCAAATAAACGTGAATCACACAAATTCACCGGATTATTGGATGCCATCCAGTAATAATTTTTATTAAATGTATAGGCTTCTACAGGTTTTCCCCCTACATACAGGGTATCTCCCCTGACAGAAGCCACTCTTCCTTCATGGCGAACAATAGTATTACACAACAAGGTCACATTCCAAGGATATACCTTGACAGGTTTCCCTTTTTCCGGGATCACAAAGGGATGGCTCTTGCTTATATCTTTATGATAGAGAGGAATCAAATCCACTTTTCCTGCCAGTTTTTGTTTTAACAGGTAATATTCATAATGACTGAAGGTACGTATGTACTTCCCCTCGGCATATCCCACTAACCTGTTTCCCTGAATGTTCACTTGCTGCATGGCAGCCTGCATCGTTTCTTCTTCCGTATGAGAATAGACATACAAAGATTTACTATCCGGGCTCAACACTTGTTCGTCAGTCACCCACAGTTCATCATTCAACATCAACGTATCTCCGGGTATTCCTACCACACGGCTTATAAACACCTCCCGGTTGCCCACCGACGTTTGAGGAAACCGTGGATTAGGGTTGTTGAACAACACAATATCCCCCTTCCCGGCAGTTTTTCCCAACCATCGCCAGATAGAAAAAGGCACACGAAACCCATAACTCCACTTATTCACCAGAACCCTTTCCCCTTGATAAAGGCTATTCTCCATACCGGTAGAGGGAATGGTGCAGGAGGTGAAAGCAAATGTCTTTACCAACAGTACCAGAATGACAGCAGTAAGCATTGCTTTTATCCATACAGGAATACAGGGTATGCGCAACTTATTTAATATTATCTACAAAGGTAAACAATCGGTTCCAACGTATTTTTCCATCCAGCCAGCCACGGTCATTATCCAATGACAACCAGATAAAGATGGGTTTTCCCACCACATGATCTTCGGGAACAAATCCCCAAAAACGGGAGTCAGCCGAATTATGACGGTTATCTCCCATCATCCAGTAATAATCCATCTTGAAAGTATACTCATCGGTTTCCTTGCCGTTAATATAAATCTTTCCATCTTTCACTGCCAGTTCATTACCCTCGTAAGCATGAATAGGGCGCTCATAAACAGGAAGATTCTCTAGCGTGAGTTTCACCGTCTCTCCCTTTTTGGGAATCCATACAGGTCCGTAGTTATCCGTAGTCCAGTTCTTATACATATTCAGCGGGTATAAGCCTCCCGCATCATCAGCCGGTGTATTCTCAATACTGACAACAATATCCTTACGCGCCAACAAACCTGCTTTCGCTTTTTCTGTCAGAGGCATATTATAAACAGAAGCATCCGTATAATACATCATCATATCCTCCTTGCTGATACCCAGTTCATGAGCCAAGTCATCGGGAATAGGACGCTTGGTTTTCACCAGATAACGATACTGCACATTATCAGGCTCTTTATTAGCTTTACCATCCAAATAAATAATACGATCCTTTATCTCCAACGTTTGTCCGGGCAAACCCACACATCGCTTCACATAGTTCTCACGGCGGTCTACCGGACGGCTTATTATCTCACCGAAATTCTGTGGATTCTCTTTCAGATACTCCCGTCCCAACTGATAATAATAATCATAGACCACCCGTTGCTGCTCCGGAGTCATGGAAGCCAAATCCACCGGTTTTGCCAGCTCCTTGCCTGCTCCATAACTCAGACGATAAACATCATCATTAGGCACACCAGTGGCAACTGTATCTCCGGCCGGAAAGTTAAAGACAACGATATCATTCAACTGTACGTCCCCCAAACCTTTCACCCGTTTATAATCCCATTGTGGATGCTCAAGGTATGATTTACAATTAAAAAACGGCAATGTGTGTTGCGCCAACGGCATGTGCAGCGGAGTCTGGGGCACACGGGGCCCATAACTCATTTTGCTCACAAACAGATAATCACCCGTCAGCAATGATTTTTCCAGCGAGGAAGAAGGAATCACATAGTTCTGGAAGAAATAGAGGTTGACAAAGTATACTGCCACCAGTGCGAATACAATAGCATCCACCCATCCCATGACGGTCACTACATGACGGTTCTTGGACTTTCTCCACCAAGTCCATGGAATCTTCTTTGTGATATACGCATCGAAGATAAACGGTACAACCACCAATCCCAGCCAGCTTCTCAACCAAACAAGAAATATCAGGTAAAGCGCCAGAACAACGGCAAACTTAATCCACTGTGTACGTGTTGCTTTTATCATATCTTAAAACTGAAATAAATCACTCATTCCTAATAATCCTTCATGCCTGGATGTATATTCCGCCGCCAAAACAGCTCCCAAGGCAAACCCCTTCCGATTCTTGGCATCATGGGTAATTGAGATGCTATCCGCCTCAGAGTCATAGCGGATAGTATGAATACCAAACACCTCCCCTTCACGGATGGAATTTACAGGAAACTCATTCTCGGCACATTCCGATGTTCCCGACACGGTTCCATCCGGTGCCACCATGGTCCCTTTCACCCATTTACTCTTGCGGTTCATATTTTCCAGAATCCCTTCGGCCAGCGTGATGGCTGTTCCGCTGGGCGCATCCAGTTTATGAATATGATGAGTTTCGGTCATAGAAACCTCGTAAGCGGGAAAGTTATTCATTATTTTTGCCAAGTATTTATTTACAGCAGAGAAAATAGCGACCCCCAGACTGAAGTTAGACGACCAGAACAAGGTTTTTCCACCTTTCGTGCATAATTCTTTCACCTCATCACCATGTTTGTCCATCCATCCGGTACTGCCCGATACCAATTTGACACCGGCAGCAAAAGTTTTCATATAGTTGTCATATGCCACCATCGGGTTAGTAAACTCAATAGCCACATCTGCTGATTTAAATGCTTCCGAATTAAAATCATCTTGATTATCAACATCTATAATACTCACAATCTCATGTCCGCGGGCAACTGCAACCTTTTCAATCTCCTTGCCCATCTTTCCATATCCTATTAATGCTATTTTCATAATTACGAATGTTATTTCAGCCACAAAGATAGCGTTTTTCGTTGTAAACCATTACATTTGCCAAACATTTACACCTCATTAACATGGAACAACTATTACACTATGTATGGAAACATAAAATATTTTCTCTCAAAGAACTGAAAACAACAACCGGCCAACAAGTGGAAGTTATAGATACGGGACTGGCGAATACCGACGCCGGTCCCGGTTTTTTTAATGCCAAGCTCAAGCTGGACGGTGTACTTTGGATAGGTAATATCGAGATACATGAAAGATCTTCAGACTGGTTCAAACACGGACATCATGCAGATGCCGGTTACAACTCTGTCATTCTGCATATAGCCTCCGAAATAGATATGGAAATCAGCAGGAGCAATGGAGAAAGAATCCCCCAAATACAACTCATCTGCCCGGAAGCGGTCCGCACCAACTACAAGGAACTGTTGGAAACAGACAGCTACCCTCCTTGTTACCGCATCATTCCTTCGCTCTCCCCTTTCACCGCCCACTCATGGATGTCCGCCTTACAGATGGAAAGATTCGAGCAAAAAGCGACCTTATTGAATGAACGGTTAAAACGTTGTCAAGGCAATTGGGAAGACGCTTTTTTTATCACACTGGCACGTAATTTCGGTTTCGGGCTGAACGGAGACGCTTTCGAAACCTGGGCTCATCAGCTTCCCTTCCGGGCGGTAGACAAACATCGGAACGACCTTTTCCAGATAGAAGCCATCTTCTTTGGACAAGCCGGCATTCTGGAAGATTCTAATGGAGACGGATACTATCTCCGGCTAAAAAAAGAATACATCTATCTACAGCACAAATTCGAACTTATCCCGATGAATACTTCCCTATGGCGTTTTCTCCGGCTACGTCCTACTAATTTTCCGCATATACGGATTGCACAGTTAGCATGTCTTTATCATCGTGCCTACGGACTACTCTCTCGCATCATGGAAACGGAGACACTACAAGGTGTCAGAGATATTCTGAAAGGAGGAACTTCAGAATACTGGCTCACTCATTATACATTTGGCGGTTCTTCCCCTTCCCGTCCGAAGGCTCTAAGTAACACCTCACTGGATTTACTCATTATCAACACGGTAGTGACATTTCTCTATGCTTACGGACTGCATAAAGGAAATCCTGTACTTTGTGCACGTGCCGGCAGTTTTCTGGAAGAATTGAAAGCGGAGAACAATTATATCACCCGCATGTGGGAACAATACGGAATGAAAGCTTCCAATGCCGCCGACAGCCAAGCTTTGATACAATTAAAGAAAGAATATTGCGATAAGAAAAAATGCCTGTATTGCCGGATAGGGTACGAATATCTGAAAAGAAAATAGAAAAAGGGGACTGAAGTCTTGAACTTCAGCCCCACCTGTTCTTATAATTTTCTGAATAACGACATCACTTTGACAAGCTTTTTACAATAGTGGAAACTATCTTTGAAGAACTTTTCCGACTATCCTTACTCAACTTATCTTTACTTTCCAAATTCATGCTGGTAAAATAGTTATTACCTCGGGTTACTTCCTTCTGATTCTTATCAAACAAAGAATAACTGGTGATATGAAACAAAGTACGCAAAGGCTTTTCCTGCCATTTCAAATAATGCTGATTCAAAAATAATACATAATCCGAATCAGTATCCTTTATCAGCTGTTCATACCGATTATCATCCACCTGACTAAGATCCGCATACCTTTCTTCTTCTTCACCTTCCAGTCTGATTTTATCCAACAAACTGCTGATGGCCGCCACCTTTTCCGAAGTAACGAACTGGTATTTCTTATTCTTATTGGATGCAATAATATTCTTTGCTATAATCTGATTATAAGTATAATCTATGCTATCAGTCGGTATTCCAGTTTCCTCAGTAATCATACTGCCGGGAAAAATAGTTGGATTCCACATTGTCGTGAAGTCCTATAACAAGAACCTTTACCAGATTGTTATTAGCCTTGTTAGCACCTTCTTCGTCAGCAGGCGATGCACATACAGAACCTGTCACCCATAATACCAATCCCAAAGCCAATGAGATTTTCTTTAATAAACCAGCTTTCATATTATCCTTTTTTAAATTACAGTGCAAATGTATTGTGTTCCTATTACATCCCTATTTGAAAGGAATTACATTTTTATTAAGAATCTCCTCCATTTTTCCGAATCAGCTTTTCAGTTTCCAATGGATAATCAGTAGTTATATAATCCACCTGCTGGTCAATCATCTTCTGAACCATCTCCATATCATTGACTGTCCACACATTCACCTTCATACCCAACTGATGTGCTTCAGCAATCCATTCTGGTTTCTCAGCCAATACCTTGATATAATAATCAATACCATTAATTCCTTTCGCCTTCAGGTCTTTAGGAGCCACATCACTTTTCAGATAAGCTATTTCCGAATCCGGAGTCAGTTTCACCAACTGTTCGCAAATGTTCATGCTGAATGAAATATATTCCACCTGTTTCTCCATTCGCATCTTTTTCACTTTATCTACAATGATTCTTACCGCTTCATTTTCCGCTTCTTCGGTTCTGTGAGGCTTGATTTCCAATATCAGCTGAGTACCAGTCAGTTTCTTACCCGCTACCAGATAATCATCCAAAGTGGACAACTTCTCGCCGTTACTCAATTTCAGATCTTTCAATTCAGCAAAAGGAGTATCAAAAATGCAAATTCCCTGAATGCTATCGTCATGATTGACTACGATTTCCCTGTCCTTCGTCAGTTGTACGTCGAACTCCGAACCATACACCTTTGCCTCTGCAGCCTTTGTCAAAGAAGCAATAGAGTTTTGGGCAGAACCTTCACATTTCCAATATCCGCGGTGGGCAATCACTTTGGTCTGGGCAGTCCCGGTCAAAGTAACAGCACACATGGCAAAAGCCATCATTAGTTTACTTAGTTTCATCTTTATTTCTTATTTAATCATTATCTATTAGAATCCATATCTCAAACCTATCTGAACCTGAAAAGGAGTACCGTTCAGACTGGATACACCTGTGTTAGCATTTACATTATAAGTATATTGTTTGGCATCTTTGTCAAATCCCTTGATACTATAAATTTTCTGTGTTCCCAGATTATGACCGGCTCCCCAATCTTTATTCAACATATTGGCCACATTGAAAATATCAACAGACACTTCCAGATTCTGCTTTTTGTAAGTCTTGAATTTCTTGGCCAGACGAAGATCTAAAGTGCCATAGAAACCATTGACCCCTCCATTACGTTCGGCCACTTTCCCAAAACTCTTACGAATATAATCTTTCACACTCTTTTCCGCATCCGGATTGTTCAATATAGAATTAATACCTTCACGAATATAATCAGGAGTAGCGCTGCTATTCGGATCATATACATAGGCCAGGTCATTACTATCCACAAAGTCACCGTTCACATTTCCATTCACAATCATGGAATAACGTGTTCCCCCGATGCCGGAAAAGCGAGCACCTACGGTAATGCCCCAGAAAGTAGGCGCCGAACCATAAACCACCAGTTTATGACGGAACTGATTGTTGGAGTAAGTCATTTTGCTTAAATCACGGGGATCGTCAACCACCATTTGGGAAAGAGTAGCGGAATTAGCCACATTACCATTATAGGAAGTATTGTCTTTTGTATCGTTCCAAGTATAACTGAAAGAAAGTTCTCCGTCTTTATAGTAACGCCATGTTCCATCTACGGTGAAAGCGAACTGATTTACTTTTCCCTCGCTGACCAATTCGAGCACACGCCCTACTTTGGTACTTTTACGTCCTTCCATCCAATCAAGAGTACCATCTTTTCCTATAGTAGAAGCAGGTACATAAATACCCCGGTTCCCTTCTGCAGAAAGACGAAAATAAGGATCATCCACCATGTTCCGGTCTATATACATATAGTTGTTACGTCCCAAAGTCATATATCCGCTGACACTCATTTTCAAACGGTCACTGAAGAAGTGAGTGTATGATATATTCGCCTTATAAACCACGGGAACCTTGGCATCCTTGCTATTCATATTGATCGTAGGTACAGCCTTGTCCGCATATTTGGGATTATTCAGCAAATCAATACCCGGAGCCGTGGAAGGATCTTTCCGATACCCTATAAAATCGGGAGTGGGAACTATATCCGGTTCTTCTTCCGTATTCTTGATATCAACCGACATCACTTTCGTACCATCAAATACCATATTATTAATCATGGCATAGTTGTTGATATCAGATGCAAAGATTCCCCCGCCAATACGAAGAATATCCGTGTGCTTGTCATTAAAGTCCCAAGTAATCTGGACACGAGGCTGAATCTGGAAAGTAGAAAGTCCATTGTCTGTACGCAGTCCCAATTCATCATACACCAGTTGGCTGAAATTACCTTTATTGAAATAAGTGGCATTATCCAAACGTAAGCCTGCCATCAGCTCGAATCCTGTGAACAGTTTAGTCTGCAACTGGGCATAGATACCTGCATTCAATATATTTTGGCGTACACGCTGATTATTTTGGTCAGGATCCAAATACACTTCACGTACATAACGAGAAGGCTTCAATGCCTCGAAATTATCCAGTCCGGTAAAATAAAAACGCCCGTTGGCCTCACTACCGTAACGAGAATTCAGATTCGTGTACATCAAATCAAAACCATATGTATAGTTTACCTTATTGGTATTATAATAATAATTATCTACCAACTGAAGTACGTGGTTATAGAAATTCTCGGGGCTATAACGCTGACCACCCAGCTGAATGGTAGTAGTCGCCGTATTTCCATCTATTTCCGATTCTACACGTTGCACAATGGCACGTGGAATATTATCAGCCGGCAATTCACTGCCCGGCATGGATTTTTCCAATGTATAAAGATGTTGCAACTTCAGTTCGTTGGTACTGCGTGGTCCCAGTACAGAACGTAAAGTAAGTAAAGCACTGTTGTTCAACGAATGTACATCACCATACACTTCATAAAGATTGATAGCACTATTGTCGCTCAAGCCCATATTGTTATTGTCATTCACAAAATTATCAGTAAACGATAACAGGTTTGTAGCATTAATCTGCCAGTCCAGACGAGCAAATACCGCATCGGTATTCTGTTTTTTATCAAAAGACCCGAACTGAGGATGGTCCGACACTCCATATTTATTGCGGGCTATTTCCAGAAAGCGGTCTCTGGTTTCCGTAGTCAAATTATAACGCTTTTCATCGGCAGCATTATGAATATCGGCAATATACAACGGACGTGAATCAGCCTGATGATCCCAAGAAATAAAGAAGTGGGCACGGTCTTTCACCAATGCACCGCCCAATGAGGCTCCAAACTGGTAAGTAGAGAAATCATTCGAGCGCTTGTTGCCGCGGATATCATATTTGCTGGACAACCAGTCGGAACGCAGATAAGTGAAAGCGCTACCTGTCAATTGGTTGGTTCCCGATTTGGTCACCGTACTAATAGTACCTCCTCCGGCACGACCGTTAGTCACATCATATTCATTCGTCACGACTTTGAACTCACGGATAGCCTCCATCGAAATGGCGTATGGCACACCGTTGCGACTGGTTGTACTACCTCCCGAAGTAGGGCCCTTGGCACTCATGCCATCAATGGTATAATTAGTAGAAGAAGCCAACTGTCCGGACAGGCTGGAACCTGTACTCAATGGTGACAGGTCAATGAGCGAAGTAAAGTTACGCCCGTTCACCGGCAGTTTGTTCAGATCATTGGCCGTCACCGAAGTAGCGGCCCCCGTAGTGGCGATAGAATTCTTCAATGAATTAGCCACCACCTGTACAGCCTCCATCACGACACTTTCCTCCTTTAACTGGAAATCCAGACGGAGCACATCACCTTGGTTCAGCGTATATCCTGTCTTTTTCTGATCACCATAGCCTACATAGCTGACGGTGACAGAGTAAGGTGAACCCAAAGGGAGTTGCTTCACAATGTACTCTCCCGTCTCGTTGGTGATAGAACCGGCACTGAAACCGGTCGATTCGTTCTTTACCAACACTGTGGCTCCGATAACCCCCTCTCCGGTTTCGTCAGTCACAATACCTTTTACAATCGCCCGGTAATCCTGTGCGGAAACATAGCCCGCAACGAATAGCGACAAGCATAATAACAACAAAAATCTCTTTGACTCAATAAGAATTTTCATGTTCAAATGATTGATAGCAGTTTAACAATAATACCTATTTTCATTAAATTTAATTTGCAAGTGCAAAAGAATGCTGAATGGATTACGAACAAATTGCTACAAAGTGACAATGCTGTTTCAAAGGCAAGGAGATAAAAAAAGTGTGTGGATATGCCCTGCACATCCACACACCATCTATGCTTTTATTACAAAAGAATTACGCTTAAAACGCCTTCTTGTAAAGTTCCAGAATAATTTCTTCCGTCACTTCACGAGGATTGCCCGGCGTACACACATCGGCAATAGCCGAAGCGGCCAGACGGGGCAAGTCTTCTTCCTTAATACCCAGTTCAGACAAATGCTGAGGGATACCCACCTTGACAGACAATGCCTTCACCGCCTCAACAGCCGCCTTCGCAGCCTCTTCCCGGCTCATGCCATCCTTGTACACATTCATCGCCTTGGCGATATCTACATATTTGGACAAAGCAGCCGGAGCATTGAATTCCATGATGACAGGCAGCAACAGTGCATTAGCCACACCGTGAGGAATATCGAAGATAGCTCCCAACGGATGAGCCATACCGTGAACCACGCCCAAGCCTACATTAGAGAATGCCATACCTGCAATGTACTGTGCCACGGCCATGCCGTTACGAGCTTCCGCATTGGTAGGCTCGAAGACAGCAGTTTCCAGATAACGGGCAATCATTTCAATCGCCTTGATCTCAAACATATCGCTCATTTCCCAAGCACCTTTGGTTATCAACCCTTCAATGGCGTGGGTCAGTGCGTCCAAACCGGTAGAAGCAGTCAGCCCTTTAGGTAAAGTGTACATCAGTTCCGCATCCACAATAGCAATGGCGGGGATATCGTTCGGATCTACACAAACCATCTTCTTATGGTTTTCCTCATCCGTGATGACATAGTTGATAGTCACCTCGGCGGCAGTACCGGCGGTAGTGGGCAGTGCAATGATAGGCACTGACTTTTTCTTTGTAGGAGCCACACCTTCCAGTGACACCACATCACTGAAGTCAGGATTATTAGTGATGATACCAATCGCTTTCGAAGTATCGATAGACGAACCGCCGCCGATAGCCAGAATAAAGTCCGCTCCTGATTTTGCAAAAGCTTCAACTCCTGCCTTTACGTTACTTACGGTAGGATTCGGTTTGATTTCACTGAATATTTCGTATGGAATACCTGCATTCTCCAATACTTTCAACACTTTATCAGCCACACCGAATTTAATCAAATCCTTGTCTGTAGCAACAAATGCCTTATGCAAGCCCAAACGTTTAATCTCTTGTGGAAGCACTTCACGCGCACCCGGGCCGAAGTAAGATACTTCGTTTAATACGAATCTGTTAATCATAGTTTTTTTAATTATGTAGTTTGGTTGCAAACTTAGTACAAATTCTTGAGAAAACGGCTCCTTAAAAAGATTCTTATAGTATGTTTTTTGGCATTCATATACCCCACCTTCAGACCATTCAGCGTGGTTAACACACTGTCACACAACAAATAAGACTGACAGAAGCCCCTTCAGCCTCCTGTCAGCCCTCTCAGCCGGCCTGATGGACGGGAATTATGCCGCCAGCACCACCTTGTACAGATTTCCTTTCTCCGTATGCATCCGTTCCGCCCCCATGGCGCTCATCATCTTGCCGAAACGCACCACCGTCATGCCGCGCATAGCGGCAGGATAACGGCTCTGCAAAATGGTGAAAATGACCGAAGCCGAATAGAGTTTGAACTCCTCTCCTGCCTCGGGCAGACGGAAGCAACGGTAGAACACCTCCTGCTCTACGGGCATGGCATAGAACTCGCGGTTGCGCAATTGCAGTTCCGCTTCCTCTTCGGCCGAAAACCAATAACGCTCGCCGCCGTCCAGCTCCGCCTTCAATTGGGCAAACAATTGCTTGTGCTCCAGCGGCGTGCAGTCTATTTTCTCTTTCACCTCGGCACAAAGATAACGGCGGCTGCCCGTGGGGTCGGTCAGCAAATCCTTATGATTACTGGTTCCTATAAACGAGGCCATACGGGGCAGATGACTGTAGGATGAACGGTGAGACTTACGGAAATCCAACTTCTTCATCTGCATCAGTGTCTTGAGCAACGGCAGTTTTTGAGGAGAAAGACGGTCATACTCATCCAGATTAATCAGCCCGAACTGCGCCAGTTTCTGTTCGCAGCCCGACTGGCCCGTCAACTCAAAACTGTCCGTGTAATAATCCCGCAACCCATCGGGCATCAATAACTGACAAAAAGTAGATTTACACTTGCCCTGCATACGGCTCACCAACATAGGGGCCACTGCATTGGCGCAACGGTCCATGCGTCCTGACCACTGGGCGGCCATTCCCAGCATCCAGCGGTGGAAGCCGTTTATCCAGAAAGTTTTCTTCGAGATGCGCTGCGCCAGCGGAGTGATACGGTCCACTCCGTCCCATTGGGGCAGTGTATCCATATAAGTAAGGAAAGGGTGATAATCTTCCAAGCGTTCCGAATGGAGCAGGCGGCTCACATCTTTATCCCAGCAATTGATGCGATGACGGTGCGCTTCCAGGCACAAGGTGTTCAAGGTACGCTGAGTCACTATCTTATAAGGTGTGTCCGTCCCTTGCCCCTTCGCGCAATATTCGGGCTGTTCCGTCAACACGTTGAAACGGAACTCATAGTGTTTCCACAAGTAGTTCTCCAGACGGTCTTGTACTTCCCGGTTGTCCGCAGCCTGTTCTTTTTCCCTTTTATCCGAAGAAGGGCCTGCCTGTTTCGCCGTTGCAGTTTCACCGTTCCATAACTTGCACCATTCCATCACCTTCCGAATCATTTCTTTCATCATGATTTTATTGTTTTTTTAGTTGTTGTTTCCACAAAGATAGCACATTGAAAAGCCTTTGTCAAGGGCTTTCCGGCCTTTCGGGATGAAAAGTGACTAAGCGTAAACATCCTTATGTAAAAGGGTTTTCATCAGGACAAGTTTGTGTTTTCGTCTTGAAGAATCAATCATTTCACTTGGGTGATGAAGTTTCATCACTAAAGTGGTACAAGTTCATCACTAGAGTGATAAGGTTTCATCACTTTAGTGAAATGATAAACTTATCAGGAAGTAACTGGATACATAACAAGGAAGATAAAAGATATGCTCCAAGAAAAGACAGATAAGTATTTCTTAAAATACAGGCATGACGAACACACCTCTCATCTAACAGGTAAGAACAAAAATATGGGCTGGAAGTAACTGACAGGAAACTGAAGGTTCTCCTATCAGGATACTTCCCTATTTTACAAGCAGTTATACCGGCTGAATGAACTGAAGAAGCACTCCGGTTTTCATGTATTGAAGCCCCTTTTCCATCATTACAGCTGGTTCACCGCCGTCAAATACTTATCCATCGTTGTAGCCTTCTTTATTGCTTTCTTTATCTTCCGGTCCGCATCGGGCAGCAGGTATTCCCAATAAGGCTTCATTTTACTCAGCAATTGCGCCTCTCCCTGTAAATGGGCTTCATAATATTGAAGAAGGCGTGCGTGAAGCGCCTTCACCTTTTCATGCAATTTATCGGGAGAAAAAGAGGTTCCGTTTACATATTCCCAAGCCAATGCAGGATTGGCCAGCAACCCGCGTCCCAGCATGACGCCCTCCAGGCAGGGAAATTTCTCTTCCACTTTCCGGATATCCTCCACCGTCAGTAAATCGCCGTTATATACCAACGGATGCGCGCACTCCTCATAGAAAGCGGTGAACGCAGCCAAGTCCACCTCTCCTTTGTATTGTTGCTTCCCGATACGGGGATGCAGAACGATCCGCCGCAAGGGGGCAGCGTTCAGCAAAGGCAACAACGGCCGCCATTCATCCGCACTCTCCCATCCCAATCTCATCTTAACCGAAAAACTCAGTTCAGGATAATGTGTCAACTCTTTCAATAAAGCTTCTACCTCGGCAGGATAAGGCAATATGCCGGAGCCCTTGTGCTTTCTTGCAACCAGCGGAAAAGGACACCCCATATTAAAATCCGCTTCCTTATATCCTTTCTCTGTAAACAAAGCGGCCAACCGTTCCAGCTCGACAGGAGTGGACGCGATGAGCTGAGGCACTACATGGGAAACCGTATTGTTTTCGGGAGCAATGTCCCGTACATCCCTGTTACGGAATCCTCCTCTCTCTATTCGTACAAAAGGAGTATAATACGCATCTATTCCACCAAAAACTTCCTCATGAAAGTTTCTCCAGGGAGCTTCCGTAAAACCTTGTAAAGGCGCAGCATATAGTTTCATTCACTTCTTTTTTTAAGTTTATCTGCAAAGTAACACATTTTTCTTATACCTTTGCCTTATGGAAAAGTATATTTATGAACTGAAGATGAAGGTACGCGATTATGAATGCGACCTGCAGGGTATTGTGAACAATGCCAACTATCAACATTATCTGGAACATACACGCCATGAGTTTCTCACATCCGTAGGTATCAGCTTCGCCCGTCTGCACGAGGAAGGAGTGGACCCGGTAGTGGCACGGCTCACCATGGCGTTCAAAACTCCGCTGCGCAGCGGTGACGAATTCGTTTCTAAACTCTATCTGAAAAAAGAAGGTATTAAATATGTGTTCTATCAGGACATCTTCCGTCTGCCCGATATGAAAGTGACTGTCAAGGCCACTGTAGAATCAGTATGCGTGGTAAACGGCAGATTAGGGGACAGCGCTCTATTTGACGAGACTTTCGCACCCTACCTGAGCGAATGACACAAGACGAACAAATTTGCAGCCTGGCCCTGACCCGGATACCGGGATTGGGGTTGACAGGTGCACTCAAACTGGTCAGCAACCTGGGAAGCGCCACCCGTGTTTTCGAACACCGCAAAGAGCTGTCACAATTGGTCCCCGGAGTAAGCGACAAGGTCATTACCGCTTTGAATAATCCCGAAGTCTTCCGGCGTGCAGAGCAGGAATTAATCTTCTGTGAGAAAAATCATATCCGCTGCCTCACCTTAAATGATGAAAGTTATCCCAGCCGCTTGCGCGAGTGTGATGACGCCCCGTTAGCTTTATTTTATTCGGGGAAGTGCCGATCTGAACACGCTGCATATTATTAATATGGTAGGAACCGCCATGCCACCCCCTACCGGGCAGGATATCTGCACCCGTTTCCTTGCCGACCTGTCGGCACTGTGTCCGGACACCTTGATAGTAAGCGGACTGGCTTATGGCATTGATATCCATGCGCATCGCGCCGCCCTGCAGAATCATTTCAAGACCATAGGCGTGCTGGCACACGGACTGGACCGTATTTATCCTGCCGAACATCGGAAGACAGCCGTCAGCATGTTGGAACAGGGAGGGTTACTGACCGAATTTACAAGCGGAACCAATCCCGACAGGCAGAATTTCGTGAAACGAAACCGCATTGTGGCAGGTATGAGTGACGCTACCGTCGTTATCGAATCCGCCGCCAAAGGGGGAGCCCTCATCACCGCCGAACTGGCGGAAAGTTATCACCGGGACTGTTTTGCCTTTCCGGGACGATGCAATGATGAATATTCCATAGGCTGCAACAATCTGATCAGGAAAAACCAAGCAGTGCTTATCACATCGGCCGAGGATTTAGTGAAGGGTATGGGATGGGAAAACAATTCCAAGACAGAGAAAACGATACAACGGGAATTGTTCCCCGACTTAAACGAGGAAGAAACGGCCATTGTCACCTTATTACAGAAAGTACCAGACGGGTTACAGATTAATACTTTAATAGTAGAAACAAATATCCCCGTTCATAAAATGAGCGCCCTGCTCTTTGAACTGGAAATGAAAGGAGTCATCCGTACCTTAGCAGGGGGAGTATACCGATTAATAATATAATAATGTGCCAATATGCCAATTCACGATACAGATCCCGCATGGCAATTGGCATATTGATACATTGGCACATTATTACCGTATTCCTAATTCGGCAAAGCCCATCGGACTCTCGTTTTCCACCATCCTCACTGCTTTCAGCAATACATATCTAGCCGTTACCGGAGTGAAATAAACCGATTGGAGAATCGGATTATTCTTGATATTCGAGAATTCCCCGCTGCTCACCACTTGATTCACAGCATTGGCCTCCATACCCACTGAAATCTCATAAGCAGCTATCAGTCCTTTGTTATACTCGCTCTGATCGGGTAGATAATGGAAGGAAGAAACAGTCTGTTCCGTACCTAAATCTATCAAAAGCGTATTGCCATCCACAAAGCAAGTCGTGGCGGCATCTTTATCCGCACATTTTCCGGCTTCCGCCTCATCTACCTGCGGCAATGTAAACGGATACGTTTTCAGTTCTTCCGCTTTCGCAGTAAACACATCCGGGGTTTCTCCTGCATAATAAGCCTCTATATTATTGATACACAAGCAAGCACGTGATTCCGTAAAATTTATACGAAGTTTATCCGTAGTGACTGTTTCAAAACGAAGCAAACGTTTATAACCGATTGTGGTTGTCTCTTCATTCAACTTCACAGGCAACCACTCCCCTTCTTTATTATATTCCACCACAAAGGATTGTACACGCTGCCCCAGCGGAATATATTCCTGCAACAGCATACGGTTCACCTTTTGCGGAGCCGGCCATTCAAACTCAATGACAGCCGATGTGACACTATCCTCCGTAGCCCAATATGTATCATATTCTCCATCCGTCACCGCCTTTGCAGTATATTTTCCACCCCGTTCATTGGAAACTATCGGAAGAACACCTTTCAACAGATTGTTTGCCAGCTGTTTCTGAACATTCTTATAAAAGTCAACCGCATTCGCCGAATCTACCGGATGAATCAACCCATCCCGGTTTACAGGAAAATTGAGCAACAAAGTCGCATTGTGCCCCACACTGCGGTAATAAAGGTCTGTCAATTGCTCCACCGTCTTCACCCTGTCATCTTCCTCCGGATGATAAAACCAGCCCGGACGGATAGACACATCACACTCGGCAGCCGTCCACTGATTGCCGTCTGCATGACCGTATTGCAGTTCCCTGTATTTAGGATATCCCGGATAAACCTCTCCGGCACGCAGGAAAGACCAGTTTGTAGCTCCGGCAAAGCCATTCTCGTTACCTACCCAACGGCATCCGGGTCCGCCATCCGAGAAGACAACGGCCTGCGGCTGATATTTGTCGATCATCTCGTATGCACGCGCATAATCATAATAATTTTTCCGGTCTATGGTACGGGAGTCTTTGGCTCCGCCATACCAGCCATCCCCTCCATTAGCTCCATCAAACCAAATTTCGAACACCGGACCGTAATGGGTCAGCAATTCGTGTAACTGTTGATAGAAATAATCCACATATTCCGGAGTTCCATAATTGGCCTGATGCCTGTCCCACGGTGAGAGATAGACAGCGAATTTTATACCATACTTTTTACAAGCCTCCGAAAGGTCACGTACGATATCTCCTTTTCCATCCTTATAAGGTGTGTTACGGATACAATATTCGGTCAGCCCCGTAGGCCACAGACAAAATCCGTCATGGTGTTTTGCCGTAAGGATAACTCCTTTCATCCCTGCCGCCACAAAAGTTTTCACCCATTGCTCGCAGTCCAGTTTAACCGGATTAAACGTGGCAGGGTCAGAATCTCCATAACCCCATTCGCGGTCATTAAAAGTATTCAGTCCGAAATGCACGAAAGCATAAGTTTCCATTTTCTGCCAGTCCACCTGCTTTTTCTCGGGAACAGGAAGAACAGGCTCAGGAGCGTTCACCACCGGGGCGCAAGCATTCAGCAATGCGACAGCAGCCCCCAAGCATAAAAAGGTTTGTGTGTCTTTTCATGTAGATTGTTAGTTAGTTTACATTGACACAAAGATAACATAAAATCCATTGGATGAAAACAAGAAACAGAATATTTTAAAAAAATCAACGGCATTAAGGAGCTGATGATTAGGAGAATGGAAAGAAACAGAACGTACTAAAAAAAGAAAGGAGCAACGCCTTGCTCCAACCTTTGTTAACCTTAAATCTAATACTATGAAAAAAATCACATGACAAATGTACAACTTACACTCAATACCTCCAAATATTTGGTTCATTTTTGCTTTTCATTTAGTATTATTTCACAAATACAATCGTTTTCGCACACAGTATTACAATCCGACAAGAAAAGCGGGGTTAAAAAAGGAATATGAAACATTATTCTATCAATATCATAGAATGATTCATTCCTGTCTGCTGGAAAGTAAAAACAAAAAGAAAGTATTCCCTTATGTTATCCACCCAAAATAAAAGTAAGTCCCCTGCCCTTCTCATTATCCAACCGCCAAAACTTGCAAATTCTATCCAATCGCTTCACAAACCCTTTCAAGTCCGAAAATAGAACATTTAATAAGTCTTTTTTTCAGATTTTATCACCTATATTTGCTTCATACATAATGGTAATTCATGGAAAAACGCACTACTATATTCAGCATATTTGTGCTTTTGTGCCTACTGCCAAATAGCATTTATGCCCCGGACAATAGAGTACGAAACCCCCAAAGACACCACGTTGGACATGACGCTCTATTTTGACCTGAATGCCCGACAGGTAAACAAGGATTACCACAGAAACGGTAAAACGCTGACGGTATTGGATTCTCTACTTGCCAATCCTGCCCACAGCATCCATCTTAATTCCATTATTCTGGTTTCACCGGATTTATATAATGGTAAAAAAGAACAGGGCATACCGCTGGGACAAAAAAGAAGTGAGGAAGTAAAAGTGTTCTTATGTGGGAAATATCCGCAGGTCAATACCGCCCAAATCTGTATCCGCAAAGGAGAAGAGTACGGGGATGCCTTACGGAAACTGATACTGGACGACAGACTGGTCCCCGACCGGGAAGATGTATTGGCATTGATAGATTATCACCATGACAATCCCGTAAAAATGCAAGATTTCTTGCAACGCCTGGACGCCGGCATACCTTATCAGTATATTTCTGACCGAGTGCTACCGGAACTCAGACGGACAGAGATAAGAGTCTGCCTGTCTTATCCGGAAGAAAACGGAGGAAAAAACTCCTCCGCAGAACAGGCAGCAAGGATAGAAGAAACTGAATTCATACCGATTGACAGGGAAACGACCGTTACGCCAATGACGATGCAAGTACTTCCACAGAAGGAAAGAACACAAGTAATAATAGAAACAGAAAAAACAGTAATAAAGGTAGAAAAGAAAAAAGAGACAAAAGAGAAACGGAGAAAAAAGCCCAAAGAAAAGGCAGCAAGAAGAAACCAGACAGCCGACAACACAGTGCTTGCACTGAAAAATAATTTATTGTACGACCTGGCACTGGCACCTAATATAGAAATAGAAATTCCTGTAGGAAAGAGATGGTCAGTGAATATGGAATATAAAAGCCCCTGGTGGTCCAACAGCAGTAAAGAAATCTGCTACCAACTGATTTCGGGAGGAATAGAAAGCCGTTACTGGCTGGGCAACCGTGAACTACACAACCGATTGAACGGACATTTCTTTGGATTGTATATCGAAGGAGGTATCTACGACTTTCAGTTTAAAGGAGACGGCTACCAAGGTAAATATTACGGTGCGGCAGGATTCACTTATGGATATTCCACTTTGTTGTCACGACATCTGGCATTGGAATTCAGCCTAGGCATAGGCTATCTGACCACGGAATATCAAAAATATACTCCCTATGAGGGATCACTAGTCTGGATGAGTAGCGGAAATTACACCTTTATAGGCCCTACGAAAGCAAAAATTTCGTTGGTATGGTTGATAACCAAGAAAAGAGGGAGAAAATGAAAAAGACAAGGTACGCAATTCTTGTACTTTTATCTTCACTATTGATTTTAGTGGGATGCAGCCGCCGCGAGATTCTGGACGATTACCCCGTAACAGGAATAAACATCCGTCTGAATTGGGAAGGAGTAACCGACCGTCTGCCGGAAGGAGTCCGGATCATCTTCTATCCCAAGGACAGCCAAGGAAGGAAGATTGATACCTACTTACCGGCGAAAGGCGGAGAAATAAAAGTACCTCCGGGACATTATTCGGCAGTGATTTACAATTATGACACCGAAGTAGTGCAAATAAAAGACGAAGGTAGCTACGAAACAATAATGGCATGTACAGGAAACTGTACGGGACTGGGTGCCGAGGAAACGAAAGACATGGTATGGGGACCGGATAATTTTTATGTAGCAACCCTGGACGATGTAGAGATAGGAAAAGAGGAAGAATTACCGACACTAGAGGTAAAACCAAAATCTGTGGTAACCACTTACACTTTTTCAATAAAGACAGAAGGGCTGAAAAATGTTGCATCCATCCTGGGCAGTGTTTCCGGAATGGCTGAATGTTACCACCTGGGCAAAGGAGCCAGCCTATGCCGGTTCGCTCCTATTTATTGTGAAACCAGTAAAGGGAATGGGGCTATAAAAGGGAGTTTTACCTGCTTTGGGCATCCCAAACTGACGCAAGCAAGAGCCGATATCACTCAGTTTCTGAACTTGATTATAGTAAAAGTGGATGGTTCCAAACAGGAAGCGAAAGTAGAAATAACGGAAGCGGTAAAACCTCCTGAAGATAAAGACGAGCCGGGAGAAGGCGATGAAAAACCTCAAGAGCCGGAGATAGAGATCGAACTTCCGGATGATGAGAAGATTGTGGTGGATGATGTAGAGATTCCTCCTGATGAAAGTGGCGGTGGATTTGATGGGAACGTTAGTGACTGGGATGATGAAACGAATGTAGAATTACCGGTCGGTTAAAATATAGAATAAAGAGTCATAGAATTATTAACTTAAAACACATAGGATATGAAGAAGATTTTATTTGCAGCTTTAGCTGCATTGGCAATCACAAGTTGCTCACAGAATGAGATTGATGGTATTGACAATGGAACTCCAAAAAGTAAAAATGAGATAGGAGTAAACACGATTGTCAAAAAGAGTTCAAGGGCCACTGTTACAAGTAATAGTAGTTTCACGTCTTTTAAATTACATGCCTATATAATTAAAAGCAGCGATATCGCCACTTCAGGATGGGGTAACGCGTATATGGATGGCATAGAATATAAAGGAGGTCAAGGTAATTGGGCTACAACAAGTGGTACTTTTTATTGGCCTATAACAGAAATGCAATTTTTTGGATATACCAATGATGTAACCTATACAGCACCTGCTAGTTCCAGCGCTTATCCCACCATCAGCTATACCCTTCCTGATACCCCGGCCGATCAGAAAGATATTATAGTAGCTTATTCCAAAGATATAACTAAGCCAAGTGATAATACATTAAACCTTACATTCCAACACATCTTAACCCGTATAAACTTTGCTGCAAAACTAGCTGACAGCAACTATACTTACACAGTTGAAAGCATAACTATCACCGGTGCAAAAGGTGGTGCCGCAACGTACACATTCGGAGGAACTGAAGGAAAAGGTGGAAATTGGAATATCACAGGAAGTGCACCTGCTAGTGGTTATAGCTATACATTTGATAACACCGTAACAGCCAAAGATGATATTTATGATTATACACAAAATAATAATTCATTAATGCTGTACCCACAATCTCTTACTGATGCTAAAATTACAGTCAAGTATAAAACAGAGAAAGATAATGCAACATTCTTTAACGGATCAAAAGAAGTAGCTTTAACAGGAGAATGGACTAATGGGCAAAGTATCCGCTATATACTAACTTTACCGGTTGGTGCAGAAAAAATGAGTGTAAACACAACATATGATGAAGATTGGAATGCCACTGATAACGAGCAAACTCCTAAAAACTCCTGTATTATAAGAAACCAACAAACTATAAATTAATGAATTTACAAATCCCCCGACAAACATACAGATAAACATAACAATTCCCCGCTCCGCAATGAAACACCGCATCATCCCCTCTATCATTTGCGATTTCATTTGCGGAGCATTTTTACCTGTTGACAATCAGCCGTCCTCAATCATAAAATACCCCTAGAAACAACCACATCCATCGTCACAGGGCTGACTCCGGTAATGAAACAGCGTTTGATGCTGGAATAGGTACCGGATTTTATCTTGTTGAAGAATGCACGCAGATATCCTTCCTTGTGCGTTTCCTTCGTATATCGGTGCAGGCTTTCGGCATCCGAAAGGATGGCATTGATAAAATGGTCATACTCATCGATAAAAAGATAAATATCCTGACCGACACGCTCACACTCATGATAAAGATAGCCTAATTGTTCTACCGCCCCATTCTTTGCGTCCAACTGTTCTTTGATACCCTGCGGCAGGTATTCCGCATAAATATCACAGAAATAGTCGAAACAGGTTTGGCAATGTGCGTCCAATCCGGCACGATAGTTATGCAGTTCGCCAATGATACCGGAGAAATTGAGATACAATACCAAGTAGTTGTTCCGGTCACGTGTAGGATACTTCCCTATGTAGAGGTCTCCAAACAGGGCGTCGAATTTATCCTTGGTTCGTACATCATAGTAATGTTACAGCATATTCAGCGTCAGACTTTTGCCGAAACGACGCGGACGGATAAAGAAAAAATAACGGTTGGAGCGTTCTATCAACGGGATATACATGGTCTTGTCCACATAATAATAACCATCAAGGCGTATATCCGCGAAATTCATCATGCCGTAGGGCAATAATTTCTTATCTGATGATACTACAAATTCCATAATCTATGCTGTTTTAGCCGGTATACCTCCCCATGGGGTACACACAAAGATACTTTCTTTCTGCTACTTTCCCAACAATTGCAACTTCTTTTTGTTTGGCCACACAAATTTAGCCCTCTATGCTCATGCCCACAGGCTATCGTTTTCCGTAACGGCAGAAGACAAACAAGTGGAAACAGGATTCTTCGGTCTTTTTCTTGAAACTTATTGCAAATTATCCATATTTGACCTACATTTGTCAAATCAAAAAAAGAACACAAGCGTCTCTAACATCTATATATGTCTGGTCTGCCCTGTAATGAAAGGATGGATTGTACCCAATGCCCTAAAGCAGTGGAGAATAGCATCCATTACACACATAACAAAAAAGGTTTCCACTTACCCCCACATAAGTGTGAAACTAATATCTTATTTTTCTTACTCAAAGGCCAAATACTCATCAATAGTGAAGAATATGCCGGTACTATCATCAATCCCGGAGAATTTGTACTGCAAGCTATCGCATCAAAAGTGGAAATACTGGCCATGACAGACTCGGAAGGTATTCTGTACACATTCGATGACCCCAAAGCTTTCTGTTATGACCGCTATACCTATATATTGAAAAACGTGCCCCCGCCACTCATCTCCGAGCCACTTAAAATAAAGCCCGAAATAAAGCTTTTCCTTGAAGGAGTTACCTCCTATCTGAATATAGACAAAATCTGTAAAGAACTGCTTGAATTCAAGCGTAAAGAACTGTATTATCTACTGGCGCACTACTATACAGACTATGAGCTTTCCCCCATTGTACACAGTTTGTCCAAGTATACCAACAGCTTTGAATATTTTATATTAAAACACCACAAGCAAATAAAGTCTGTAGAAGACTTCGCACAACTGGGCGGCTATAGCGTCACCACCTTCCGCCGTATTTTCAAGGCTATCTTCAACGAACCGGCCTATGAATGGATGATGAAGCAGCGCAAAGAAAGTATCCTCTACCAATTGCGCTATACAGAGGCTTCCATCTCCGAAATCTGCTTCGAACATGGATTCGAATCTCTCTCACATTTCTCCAACTTCTGTAAGAAGTTCTTTGGCGATTCTCCCAGAAACATACGTAAGAGAGAAAAAGAAGAAGCCCCAGGCAAAAAAAATGCCCACCAAAGGACAGGGCATTCTCAAATATCAAGTAAAACTAACCGTGATTAGTCTTTCAGCTTCGCAGCAATAAATTCACGGTTCAAACGAGCGATGTTGCTGATAGAAACCAACTTCGGACATTCTGCCTCACAAGCACGAGTGTTTGTACAGTTACCAAAGCCCAGTTCATCCATCTTGCTCAACATAGCTTTCGCACGGCGTGCAGCTTCCACTTTACCCTGAGGTAACAGTGCCAACTGGCTGACCTTTGCAGAAACAAACAACATGGCAGAACCATTCTTACATGCAGCAACACAAGCACCACAACCGATACATGCAGCAGCATCCATAGCCTCGTCAGCAATAGGTTTTGCAATAGGAATTGCGTTAGCGTCAGGAATACCACCGGTATTGATTGACACGTAACCACCGGCCTGCATAATTTTGTCGTATGCGCTACGGTCTACCATCAAGTCGCGGATTACCGGGAAACCGGCAGAACGCCAAGGCTCAACAGTAATGGTGTCACCGTCTTTGAAACGACGCATATAAATCTGGCAGGTAGTAGCACCTGTAGCAGGTCCGTGAGGATGTCCGTTGATATACATAGAGCACATACCGCAGATACCTTCGCGACAGTCGTGGTCGAATACGATAGGTTCTTTACCTTCATTGATAAGCTGCTCGTTCAAGATGTCCATCATTTCCAGGAATGAGGTATCACCCGGAATATCTTTCATTTGGAAGGTATCAAAATGTCCTTTGTCCTTAGGACCTTTCTGACGCCAAACTTTCAGTGTGAAACTTATATTTTTATCCATGATTTCTATACAATTAATAATTAAGACTTATAGTTACGAGTTTGAACCTTAACGAACTGATAGTTCAAATCTTCCTTGATCAATTCGGGTTCTTTTCCTTCACCGGTGTATTTCCAGCAAGCTACATACGAGAACTTGTCATCGTGACGAAGTGCTTCACCTTCCGGAGTCTGGTGTTCTTCACGGAAGTGACCACCACAAGATTCCTCACGGTTCAATGCATCGTAAGCCATCAGCTCACCGATTTCGATGAAATCAGCCAGGCGGATTGCCTTTTCAAGTTCTACATTCAATTCATTAGCTTCACCCGGAATGCGAAGGTCGCTCCAGAAGGTCTTTCTTACTTCTTTCAGTTTAGCCAGAGCAGTAGTCAAAGATTCCTTGGTACGTCCCATACCTACAAAGTCCCACATGATGTGACCCAGCTCCTTGTGAATAGAGTCTACAGAACGATGACCCTTGATATTCATCAGTCTCTGGATCTTATCGTTTACAGCCTTTTCGGCAGCTACGAATTCGGGAAGGTCTGTTGAGAAACGGGGAACCTGAATCTGGTCTGACAAATAGTTCTGGATAGTGTAAGGCAATACGAAGTAACCGTCAGCCAATCCCTGCATCAATGCAGATGCACCCAAACGGTTTGCACCGTGGTCAGAGAAGTTAGCTTCACCGATAGCATACAGACCCTTGATAGAGGTCATCAGTTCATAGTCAACCCAGATACCACCCATCGTATAATGGATAGCCGGGAAGATCATCATCGGAGTTTTATACGGATTTTCATCAGTGATTTCTTCGTACATATCGAACAAGTTACCGTAACGGGCACGAACTACATCTTCACCCAGACGATCGATAGCATACTTAAAGTCGAGGAATACAGCCAAACCTGTGTTGTTCACACCGAAACCTGCGTCGCAACGTTCTTTCGCAGCACGTGAAGCAACGTCACGAGGAACCAAGTTACCGAATGCCGGATAACGACGTTCCAGATAGAAGTCACGGTCTGCATCAGGTATATCAGTCGGTTTCTTAGTTCCTGCCTGCAATGCCTTGGCATCTTCCAGCTTTTTCGGAACCCAAATACGTCCGTCATTACGCAATGACTCAGACATCAAAGTCAGTTTAGACTGCTTGTCACCGTGTACAGGAATACAGGTCGGGTGGATCTGTGCAAAACAAGGATTAGCAAAATAAGCACCTTTGCGGTAAACCTGCATAGCAGCCGATCCGTTTGACGCCATAGCGTTGGTAGACAAGAAATAAGTATTACCATAACCACCGGTACCGATTACTACTGCGTGAGCAGCGAAACGTTCAATCTTACCTGTAACCAAGTTACGGGCAATGATACCACGGGCGCGTTCCACACCTTCGTTATCCTTAATCAGCACAACGTCCAACATTTCATAACGAGTGTACAATTTCACGTTACCACGCTGAACTTCACGGCTCAATGCAGAATAAGCACCCAACAACAACTGCTGTCCGGTTTGGCCGCGGGCATAGAATGTACGTGATACCTGAGCACCACCGAATGAACGGTTGTCAAGCAAACCACCGTATTCGCGAGCGAAAGGAACACCTTGAGCTACGCACTGGTCGATAATAGCATTTGACACTTCGGCCAGACGGTAAACGTTGGCTTCGCGTGCACGGTAGTCACCACCTTTAATTGTATCATAGAAAAGACGGTAAACGGAGTCACCATCATTTTGATAATTCTTAGCAGCATTGATACCTCCCTGTGCAGCGATGGAGTGTGCACGACGGGGAGAGTCCTGGATACAGAAGTTTAATACCTTGAAACCCAGAGCACCCAGTGAAGCAGCAGCCGAAGCACCTGCCAAACCGGTACCTACCACAATAATGTCAAGACGACGTTTGTTGGCAGGGTTTACCAATTTTTGATGAGCTTTATAATTGGTCCATTTCTCGGCTAAAGCGCCTTCAGGAATTTTAGAATCTATAGTAGCCATATTCATTTACAATTTTATCATTTACAATTTACGATTAGCAAGCACCACAAGCGAGTGATTTTACGAAGTAGATAACGACTACTGCTGCAAAACCAAGAACTACCAAAGTAGAGTAGATGTTACCAATAGTCTTCCAACGCTCGAACCAGATTTTGTTGCTCCAGCCCAATGTCTGCAAAGCGCTCCAGAATCCGTGAGTCAGGTGGAACCATAAAGCTGCTAACCAAATGAGGTAAAGCACTGTAAATACAGGGCATCCGAATGTTTCACGGATGTAAGCGGCACCGTCTGTAGGGCCGAACGCACCTAAATCATGAACACCGATGATTTCGGCAAACTGCATTTTGTACCAGAAATTGGCAAAGTGAAGAGCCAATCCGGCAATGACGATAATACCCAGGACAAGCATGTTCTGAGATGCCCATTCCACAGTTTTAGGTTTAACGTTCACTGCATAGCGTTCGCTACCACGAGCTGCACGGTTCTGCATGGTCAACCAGAAAGCGTAGATGATGTGGATTACGAACAGAGCAGCCAGTCCGGCAGTTGCAACCAACGCGTACCAGTTAGCTCCCAAGAATTCACAAATCATGTTGTAAGCATCTTCCGAGAAGAGCGCAACAAGGTTCATCGCCATGTGAAACGTCAGAAACAGGACAAGGGCGATACCTGTGACACTCATCACCACTTTCCTTCCAATAGATGAATTACTTAACCACATAAATGATTGAATTTAAATTATTTAATTGTTAGAACTAAAAATTCTGTTAAAAGCTGTGTATTCACGATGCAAAAGTAAAGGAATTCTAGCGATAATACAAGGAATTATGGAAATTATTCTTTAATTCGGGAAGGGTAAATGCGAATTACATTATTTTTCTATCTTTGTACCGAACAAAAACCAAACAAAATGGATATACGAAGAATTATTTTCCTCTTGTTGACAGTAAGTTTTACATTCAGCCTCCCGGCCCAGAATATAGATATCAACACATTGAAAACCATCAATAAATGGAAGGTACACGGCCTCAGCAGAGGACTATCCGCCAGCGGAGTGATTCTGCCCGTAGGAGTGCCTGCCGCCATGGGACTCTATGCATTGATAAAGAAAGACCAGCCGATGCTGAAAGATGCCGTTTACATAGGAACCAGTGTGATTGAGGCGGTAGGTATCACATACGCTGCCAAACATATCATAGGACGTGACCGGCCTTTTGTAAAGTATCCGGATAAGATTCATGCATACAGAGCACCGGATGCAGACAGCCCGTCGTTTCCTTCAGGACACACAGCCGCCGCTTTTTCCCTGGCAACTTCGCTTTCTATCACTTATCCCAAATGGTATGTCATCGCTCCTTCTGCCGTATGGGCCTGTGGAGTGGGGTTTGCACGAATGAACCAAGGAGTGCATTATCCCAGTGATGTAGTGACAGGAGCAGCGATCGGAGTAGGATGTGCTTTTGCAAATATTTATGTAAACCGATGGCTGAATAAGGTGCTGTTCGGGAGACAGATAAAGTGATGGTTGGATGCAGGAGTGCAACTATGCGCCCCTGCAGTTAATATAAAGTCTTGACTATCGTTTTTTTAGCAGCAATCCTTCAAAATCCGGTTGTTCCAGCAGCTCCAGTGCTTTCCTGATACTTTCATTGGCATCATTGATGACGTGATAATACTCATTCATATCCCATAAATCACGGGCTATCAATGCTTTCATCTGCAATTTCAGCAAAGGAAGGGCCTTCTGGTATTCTTCTTCATTATATTCCACTCCCATCTCCTTGCCGGTAGCAACCAGTTGTGCCAACATATCCGGAGTCACCTCAAAACGTTTGTAGAATTCATTGAAAGTCTTGTATTTGCCCAGCCATTCTTTACGATGGGCATCAATAAAATGAAAGTGAGCTTTCATCAACGCCCCTTTATCACGCAACTGACGATGATATTTAGTATAGAGAGTCGTATCAATCGGCACAAAATAATCGGGCATAATTCCCCCACCGCCATATACCGTACGAGCCAGCTTATGAGTCTTGAACTTCAGTGAATCCGGGAAGTGAATGCTGTCTTCACTCATCATCTCTCCTTTATTATAACGGTCTATCAGGTCCTCATTATACTTTTCAATGCTTTCGTAAGGTTTCTGGATACAACGTCCGGCAGGAGTATAATAACGGGCCACCGTCAAACGAATCATCGACCCGTCCGGCAAATCAATGGGACGCTGCACCAAGCCTTTACCAAAGCTGCGCCGGCCCACAACGACTCCTCTGTCCCAATCCTGAACAGCTCCGGTCACAATCTCACTGGCAGAAGCCGAGAATTCATCGACCAATACAATCAGACGACCATTCTGGAACTTGCCCGTACCTTTAGCAAAAAATTCACTACGGGGATTACGACGGCCTTCCGTATAGACTATCAGTTCCTTTTTGCCCAGAAACTCGTTGGCAATATCGATGGCAGCGTTCAAATAACCTCCGCCATTGCCTTGCAAATCAAGAATCAAATCTTTCATCCCTTTTTTCTGCAATTCAGCTAACGCTTTCTTGAACTCTTCATGGGTAGTGGCGGCAAAACGGTTGATACGGATATAACCAATCTTATCTTTAATCATATAGGAAGCATCCAGGCTGTAAACAGGTATTTTATCCCTTTTCACCGTAAAAGGGAGCAGTTCCTTCACCCCTCGGCGAAGTATTTTCAAATTCACTTTTGAATCTTTAGGACCACGAAGACGACGCATGATATCTTCGGTGCTCATCTTTACACCGGCTATCAGCGTATCTTCCACCATGACGATACGATCGCCGGCCAGAATACCTGCTTTTTCGGAAGGTACCGCCCGATACGGGCTGTATCACCAACAATGTATCTTCTGCCATATTGAACTGTATGCCGATACCTTCAAAGTTTCCCTGCAGCGGCTCGTTCATTTTCTTCACTTCCTCCGGGTCGGAATAAGTAGAATGAGGATCAAGCTGTTCCAGCATTTTTACGATGGCTTCCTCTACAAGTTTCCCCTCATTGACTTCGTCTACATAAAGGTTGGCAATGGCAAACTCCGCCAACTGTAATTTGCGTGCCGGAGAATTCAGAAACTTATTTTCCTGAGCCTGTACGGCTACAATAGAAAAAAAGCAGGCAATCAAGCCTGCAAAGTACATAGTATATTTCATGATCAGTCTATTTTCATTCCTTCAGGTAAGAATGGTGTTACGTCTTTACCAAACTGCAATAATTCTCTCACAATAGTAGAGCTGATAGAAGTAAGTTCCGGCTCCGTAAATAACAGAATAGTTTCTATACCGGCCAGTTTCCGGTTGATATCGGCTATGGTTTCCTCATATTCAAAATCGTGTACGGTGCGGATTCCACGAACAATGAACTGCGCTTCTTTAGCTCTGGCAAAGTCTATGGTCAAACAATCGTAAGCGTCGATCTTTACCCGGGGATCATCAGCAAAAAGTTTCTCAATCATCTCCACTCGTTTCTCTGTAGGAAACCAAGTCTTCTTATTCTCATTGATACCGATACCGATTACCACTTCATCCATAAAGGTCAATGCTCTTTTCACGACCGA
>ENA-OQJE01000034-OQJE01000034.1-human-gut-metagenome-genome-assembly--contig:-NODE-34-length-29477-cov-4.096116_pt1 | contig 29477 bp, 29 predicted proteins | sample MGYA00242594_ERZ504760 | MGnify/ENA primary metagenome ERZ504760 (study PRJEB26092, sample SAMD00036358) | human gut metagenome | host: Homo sapiens | study: EMG produced TPA metagenomics assembly of...
AAAGAGCCGCGTGTGAAGAGCTTTGCTAAGCAGGTTGGGATAAAGTATATCTACAAAAGCAGGAAAGCCCAAGCCATCAGGCTATCGTACAGCAATGGAGAGGCTTGGCACAGATACGAAAAACACTCTTTTTGTGGGAGATCAGATATTTACAGATATCATCGGAGCTAATCTTACGGGCATCAGATCAATACTTGTAGCACCTATTGACCCGCATGAGGAGATACAGATTGTGACTTAAGCGCTTTATTGAAAAGCCTGTAATTGCATGCTACAAGAAGCATTTAAAGAAAGTAAATAAATAATTTTTAACTAATAATTTAAAATTTGGAGGCATATATATTATGAAGATTGCAATCGGAAACGATCACGCAGCAGTTGAGCTTAAAAAGACAATAATGGAGTACGTTGAGAGCATGGGTCACGAAGTGACCAACTTCGGCACAGATTCAAGTGAGAGCTGCAATTACCCGGAGTATGGTGAGAAGGTGGCTAATGCAGTGGCGTCAGGCGAGTTTGACTGCGGAATACTGATATGCGGTACAGGTGTAGGTATCTCAATAGCAGCCAACAAGGTCAACGGAATCCGTGCGGCAGTTTGCTCAGACACAGCCACAGCACGCCTTGTAAAACAGCACAATAATGCCAATATCATAGCCTTTGGTGAGAGGATTGTAGGTGTTGAGCTTGCAAAGGATATCGTAAAGGCATATCTGACAGCCGAGTTTGAGGGCGGCAGACACGCCAAGAGAGTGGCTATGATATCAGATATCGAGGCTAGAAACTAATATAAAAACCAATACAAATTCATGCAATAGAAAATAAATACTTGAAATGTATTGCTTTTTATTGTAAAATGGACGAATGAGAGAGCTTAGGCTCGCACGATTTAAGGAGGAAGTAACTAATGATTTCAGCAGGAGATTTCAGAAACGGTGTTACTATCGAGTTCGAGGGAAACATCTATCAGATTATCGAATTTCAGCATGTTAAACCAGGAAAAGGTGCAGCATTTGTACGTACAAAGTTAAAGAATATCATCAGTGGTGGTGTTGTTGAGAAGACATTCCGTCCAACAGAGAAATGCCCTACAGCACACATTGACCGTAAGGATATGCAGTATCTTTATGCAGATGATGATTTCTATCATTTCATGGATGTTGAGACATATGACCAGATTGACTTACCAAAGGATGAGGTTGGCGATGCTCTCAAGTTTGTAAAAGAGAACGAGATGTGTAAGGTTTGTTCACACAAGGGCAATGTATTTGCAGTTGAGCCACCACTTTTCGTTGAGCTTACTGTTACAGAGACAGAGCCTGGCTTCAAGGGTGATACAGCAACAGGTGCTACAAAGCCTGCTACAGTTGAGACAGGTGCTACAGTTTATGTACCACTTTTTGTTGAGACAGATGATGTTATCAAGATTGATACAAGAACAGGTGAGTACCTTTCACGTGTATAATCTGTAATTTTATGAGTCTGCACATATTCCGGTATGCCTGGAGTATGTGCAGGCTTTTTTTATTTGTGTGCTGTGTGGCAGGTGAGAATCCCGACAGCAAGTGTCATAAACACATGCGACACAAGCATAGCCCACAGATATGCATCTATCCCATAGTGGGGTACGAGAAGCATAATCATCAGAATTCTTATCGCACAGGTGAGCAGATTGACAAAGAGCACCTGCTTTGCTTTACCCAGACCGTGCAGTATGCTGCAGAGCATTCCGCTTATGTGCATCAGTGGGCACAGAAAACACAGTCTTCTAAGGAAATATCCACAAAGCTTCGATGAAAAAAGAAAATCCCCTATAAAATCCGACAGCAGATAGAATATGCATGTAAAGATAAGACCAAAGCATAGTCCGAATAAGGCACAGGAGTTTATGGTTTTTGTGATTTTTGTATCCTTTCCGGCGGCATTTGCTTCAGAAACAGATGGCAGAAGCATCACGCAGGCACAGCTGCAAAGCACACCGGGGAATAAAAGCACAGGAAGGGTGAGTCCGGAAATGGTTCCGAATATGTCAAGGGCCAATGCCGGTGATAGTCCGTAGAGCTTAAGAGTTCTCGGGATAAGCACATTTTCGACGGAGGATGAAAAGCTTGTCAATATGTAGTTTAGTGATAAAGGGATGAAAAGCGCAGCCATGCCATAGGCTGTTGTTTTCAGGCTTTTGACGGATATTTTAAAGTATGAGAAATCTTTTTTTATTGTGATAACGGAAAAGACGGTTGCACTCGCTTCGCCTGCCACGATACCGTATATAGAGTATACAGGCTTAAAGCAGCTGCTACCGTCAGACAGTATTGAGTATATCAGATAGCAGGTGCCAATGCGTGCGGTCTGCTCAATTAATTGAGTGGCAGCTGGAACGGCTGCTTTTTTCAATCCATAATAGTATCCGTTTATGCAGGAATGGATAGCAGCGGGCAGAATGGAAAAGGACAGCGCCTTGACAAGCTCTGTGCAGCGTGACTCACTTAAAATACAAATGCTTATGTAGTTGGCATTGGAATACATAATAATTGTGAGTAAAAGAGCAATGGTGGCTGACATAATTATTGCGCAAATGAGTATAATCTGCCTGTTTTGAGGCTTTTCGGCAACGAGCTTTGATGTAGCGGTCTGAAAGCCGTTGCAGCAGAGTGACATGCATACGGACATGAGTGGAATCACAAGCTGATAGAGTCCCAGACCTGTTGAGCCCATGACGTTATTAAGAAATATGCGAAAGAAAAAACCCATAAACCGACTGGTTGTACCGGCAAGTGTCAGGAAAATAGTTCCGGTCACAAGTGGGTTGGATAAATATTTTTTTACAATCAAAAAATCACCTGTCATATGTTGTCTTAGAAGTATATGTGCTTCTTTGGATATATATGACAGGTGATTATTTATTGTGTGTTAAACAGCTATTTTGCGCTAAACAACTATTATACTCTTATATGAACGGTATCGTTATATTAAATTTGTGAGATTAACCCATAAAGTGACGGATAGCCTTGGCTACGCCGTCATTTTCGTTTGTGTCGGTGACGTAATCAGCCTGTGCCTTAAGCTCATCGGTTGCATTTCCCATGGCCACGCCGATGTGTGCGGCTTTTACGATAGCCATGTCGTTTTCAGTGTCACCGACAGCCATTGTCTCATCAGCTGCTATATTCAGGATTTGAGCCAGCTTATGAAGTGCCACACCTTTGTCAACGCCTGCTTTTGTGAATTCCAGATTACCGTAGCCACCGCTTACGAGCGTAATTTCAGGGATTTTTTTCAGATGCTCAAATACTTCGTCGCGGCAGTAGTAGTTATCATCTACATCCTTTGGGAAATTGATGGTCATTTTCTGCATATGGTAATTGTTTTCGCGCATCATTTCAGTGATATCGTTCACACGTTTTCTGGTTGTCATGATGTATTCCTTTATAGAAGGAGGCATTTTGAGATCCTTTGCATCCTCGAGACACTTGTATGGAGAATAGCCACAGCCGTTTATGAAGGCATCCATATGAACGCGCTTTGTCATCAGGTAATCAATTATTGAAAACGCTGTCTCATCAGAAAGGCAGTTTTCGTAAAGACATTTTTTGGTGTCAATCTCGTAGATTGCACTTCCGTTTGCAGTGATAGCGTAGCGGATGCCGGTGTCCTTAATTGCCTCAAACGGCAGCCCTCCGAATGGACGGCCGGTGGAGATGACCACATTTATCCCGGCAGCAGTTGCCTCTTTTATAGCTTTTATATTTTCCCTGGATATCTGACTTTTGTTGTTGAAAAGTGTTCCGTCAAGATCTAAAGCAATAAGTTTCATAAGAAATCCTTTCTTTTGTTTGAAAAATATAGTGTTTTAGTATATTATGGTGAATAGACTATTGATTTTTGTGTTTTAAAATCGGTTACAATGATAATATAAATTATCACAAATTTCAAGGATGAAGAGCACATAGCTTTTGCTTTGAAATATTTTATACTGTGGAGTGAATAACAGCTGAAACAGAAAAGGAAACGAAATGACAAGAGAAGAATTCAGAAAATATATCAGAGAAAACATAGTTATCCTGGATGGAGCGACCGGTACAAACCTGATGGCAGCAGGCATGCCGGTAGGAGTGTGTCCGGAGGAATGGGTGATGGAGCATCCGCAGGTGATTCTTGATTTGCAGAAGGCTTATGTCGATAACGGCACGAATATTGTTTATGCACCTACATTTACAGGAAACAGGATTAAGCTTTTAGAATATGGTTTACAGGAGAAAATTAACGAGATAAATACCACACTGGTTGGCCTGTCAAAGCAGGCTGTCGGGGATAGGGCGCTTGTAGCAGCAGATATGACGATGACCGGCAGACAGCTTTTTCCGCTCGGGGATCTGATGTTTGAGGAGCTTTTGGAGGTGTACAAGGAGCAGGCGAGGATCCTTGATGCGGCGGGCGCAGATGTATTTGTGGTTGAGACAATGATGAGTCTTCAGGAGTGCAGAGCGGCAGTGCTTGCTATAAAAGAGGTAAGCGACCTGCCTATTATGGTGACACTCACCTACAACGAGGATGGCAGGACTCTTTTTGGTACACCGCCTGAGACAGCAGTTGTTGTGCTGCAGTCACTTGGAGTGGATGCTATCGGTGTGAATTGCTCGACGGGACCTACTGAGATGATAGAGTTGGTTGAGAAAATGGCAGAGTACTCTACTGTGCCTCTTATTGCCAAGCCAAATGCAGGGCTTCCGGAGCTTGAGGATGGTAAAACTGTATACAAGATGACTCCGGATATGTTTGCCGATGCGATGAGAGGGGTTGTGGAGGCAGGTGCATCCATTGTCGGAGGCTGCTGTGGCACCACACCGGAGCATATACGTGCTCTCACAGAGGCTGTAAAGTCAATGCCTGTTCATAAGCCGCTTGAGCATCATAGAAGAGTGCTTGCATCCGAACGAAAGAATGTAGAGATTGACTTAGATGGCAACTTTACTGTGGTCGGAGAGAGAATCAATCCTACAGGTAAGAAAAAGCTGCAGGCACAGCTTCGTGAGGGAAAGCTTGACCTGGTGCGCCAGATGGCTATGGAGCAGGAGACAAATGGTGCGGGAATACTTGATATCAATATGGGCATGAATGGCATCGATGAGAAGGAGATGATGAAATCGGTTATATATGAGGTTTCATCTACCGTGGACTGTCCACTTTGTATTGATTCAAGTTATGTGGAGGTAATAGAGGAGGCTCTTAAGATTTATCCGGGAAGAGCTCTAATCAATTCTATTTCTCTTGAGACTGAGAAGATGGAAAAGCTTCTGCCTCTTGCGGCAAAATACGGAGCGATGTTCATACTCTTACCACTTTCGGATGCAGGATTGCCAAAGGATGTCGAGGAGAAAAAGCAGATTATAAATACTATTTATGACAAGGCACTTTCGCTTGGAATGGCACATGAGGATATAGTGGTGGATGGACTTGTTGCGACAATAGGTGCAAATCCAAAGGCCGCAATCGAGTGCTATGAGACCATTGCGTACTGTAAGGATGAGAAAAAGCTTCCTACAATATGCGGACTTTCAAATATATCCTTCGGACTGCCTGAGCGTATGTACGTGAACACAGCGTTTCTTACAATGGCCATATGCAAGGGACTCACCATGGCTATTGCCAATCCATCACAGGAGCTTTTGATGAATGCTGCATTTGCATCTGATATGCTGCTCGACAGACCTGACAGCGATATAGCATACATCGAGCGCATGAGCAGGCTTGCGGAGGAAAAGGCCCAATATGAGACTGTTGTTGTGAAAAAGTCGGACAATGCTGCGTCTGCTTCAAACGGCACATGCGCAGCGGGCAGTAAGGATGCGGTATTTCAGGCTGTCTTAAAGGGAAACAAGGGCAGTATAATTGATGAAGTAAAGAAAATGCTTTCTGATGGTGCAAAGCCTGACGAGATTATTAATAACAGCCTGATTCCGGCTATTAATGAGGTGGGAGAGCTTTTTAACCAGAAGAAATATTTCCTGCCACAGCTTATCGGCAGTGCAAATACCATGAAGCTTGCTATAGAGCATCTGGAGCCGTTACTTGAAAAGAAGGACTCAGGGGAGGATATGCCGACTCTTGTCATTGCAACGGTGGAGGGGGATATCCATGATATAGGAAAGAACCTTGTTGTGCTTATGCTTAAAAACTATGGCTACAACGTGATTGATATGGGAAAGGATGTGCCTTGTGAGGATATTGTCAACAAGGCGATTGAGACGAATGCGGCAGTTATCGGACTGTCAGCTCTTATGACCACCACAATGATGCGCATGAAGGATGTAGTGGAAATATGTAAGGAAAAGGGCTGTAAGAGCAAGGTTGTAATCGGTGGAGCCTGCATTACACAGAGCTTTGCAGACGAGATAGGAGCCGACGGATATTCAAAGGATGCGGCAGAGTGCGTGAAGCTTGTGGAGAGACTTCTGAATAGTTAAAATTTTTTTAAATAAAATGAAAAAAGTTGTTGACAATAAGGTGCCGACTGTATATAATAATCAAGTCGGTTGACGACATGGGATCTTAGCTCAGCTGGGAGAGCATCTGCCTTACAAGCAGAGGGTCACAGGTTCGAGCCCTGTAGGTCCCATCCTTTTAAAGGTATCAATCAAATATGGCGAGGTGGCTCAACTGGCTAGAGCGTCCGGTTCATACCCGGGAGGTTGAGAGTTCGAGTCTCTCCCTCGCTACTTGTTAAGACTTGCAGTTGTTGCAGGTCTTTTTGTTATAAATAGTTACGAAACAGAAAGGGATAAGCATGATAAGACCTAAAATAGGACTTGACTGGGATGATGTGACAGCCCCATTCAACAGTATAGCCATAGATATGGCAAACAAAAAATATAATATCACCCCACCGCTTGAATTGGAGGATATAGATTCCTGGGAGAATACCGGCAGAGCCTCTGTCATAAAGGAATTTTACCGGGATAATACACTTTACGAGAGGCAGAAGCCTACAGAAGAGACAAAGCGGATGATAAGAAAGCTCATGGATATCGGAGAGGTATATTTTATCACGGCGGTGGCACCGGGCTTCATGGGAGTGAGGGCGAGTCAGATAATGGAGGCATTTCCTGATTTTCCGACAGAAAATATCATACTTGGCAATGCAAAAAATCTTGTGCAGTTTGATATTATTTTAGATGATGCCATACACAATGTGCTTGAGACACCGGCCACATATCCTGTGCTCATGCGAAAGCCGTGGAATTCAAAAATGACAGGACTGTTATCGGTCAATAATATCACAGAGTTTGTATATCTCGTGGAGCAGATAATAAATGCGTCATTATATAGAAATAAAAATATAAAGAATCCGTCAGTTGTGGCGCTTGTCGGACCATCAGGCTCAGGAAAAACAGCGCTCTCAGACACGCCTCGTGCGCCATGGAGCATTTTGAAAATCCGAAAACATACTGTACCAAGCCAGGAGATAAGCACAGGTACCTGACGGAGGAGGAGTTCAATGCACAGGATTTCTTTGAAAAGACAAGGTACGCCGGAATACAATATGGCACCAAAATGGAGGATATAGAGGCAGTGCTTGAAAAGGGACACTTTGTCGTGATGCCGCTTGACATGTGCGGCGCCATTGCCATGAAGCGCCATTTTCCTACTGTTATAGTGTATGTGGCGCGTGACAAGGAGCTCTTAATCCGGGATATCATAGAGCAGGATTACTCAATAGAAGAAAAGACACTTCGTATTCTGTCCATAGATGCCGAGAAACGCAACCGCCAGATATGTGACTATGCTGTAAATAACATGGATGTTGGTGCAGCTACGAGAGAGCTTTCTGATGTTTTGGAAAACAATTGCTTATAAAATATATTTATAGCAAGCTCTTAGTTATAAGTATTAACACTTTTCCTAGAAAGATGATATGATATGATTAGTTCAAGGGAACAGCATCCCGGAATTAAAATTAAAAACAAATAACATTAACATATCATTAATAGGAGGATATTAATATGAGCAAGAAACATTATGCAGACAGAAATTTAAAATTTGAGACATTACAGTTACATGTAGGACAGGAAACACCTGATCCGGTTACAGATGCGAGAGCAGTTCCAATCTACCTTACTTCATCATATGTGTTCCATAACAGTGAACATGCGGCAGACAGATTCGGACTCAGAGATGCAGGAAATATCTACGGAAGACTGACAAACCCTACAGAGGATGTATTTGAGAGAAGAATTGCAGCACTCGAGGGTGGCGTGGCAGCACTTGCTGTTGGTTCCGGAGCAGCGGCACTCACATATGCTTTCCAGGCAGTAGCACACGCAGGTGACCATATCGTTGCAGCAAAGAATATCTACGGCGGTACATACAATCTCTTGGCACACACACTTCCTGATTACGGAATTGAGGCTACATTCGTAGATCCATTCGATTATGATGGAATCAAGGCTGCCATCAAAGAGAATACAAAAGCTATTGAAATAGAGACACTCGGAAATCCAAACTCAGAGGTGGTAGATATCGAAAAAATTGCAAATATCGCTCATGAGGCAGGAATCCCACTTATCGTAGATAATACCTTTGCTACACCATATCTTGTTCGTCCGATTGAGTACGGTGCTGATATCGTGGTTCACTCAGCAACAAAGTTCATCGGTGGACACGGAACAACAATTGGTGGAGTTATAGTTGACAGCGGTAAATTCGACTGGACACAGAATGATAAATGGCCATGGCTTGTAGAGCCAAACGTATCATACCACGGAGTAAGCTTTGCAAAGGATTGCGCACCGGCAGCATTTGCGACATATATCAGGGCAATTTTACTTCGTGATACAGGAGCAACAATTTCACCTGTTCATTCATTTATCTTCCTTCAGGGACTTGAGACACTTTCGCTTCGTGTGGAGCGTCATGTTGAGAATGCACTCAAGGTAGTTCAGTACTTAAAGGATCAGCCACTCGTAGAGAAGGTTAATCATCCATCTATTTCAGAGGATAAAGAGCAGCAGGAACTTTACAAGAAATACTTCCCTAACGGAGGCGGTTCTATATTTACATTCGAGATTAAGGGTGGAGCAAAGGAAGCACAGAAATTTATTGACAACCTTGAGCTTTTCTCACTGCTTGCAAACGTAGCTGATGTTAAGTCACTTGCTATACATCCGGCTTCTACCACACACTCAGAGTGCAATGAAGCAGAGCTCTTAGATCAGGGCATCAAGCCAAACACAATCCGTCTTTCAATCGGAACTGAGAATGTGGATGATATAATTGAGGATCTTGATGAGGCATTTAAGGCACTTGAAGAGTAAACGGTTTTTCATGATAAATACTCCTTAAACGAATAAATAGTGATCATTATAAAAGGAATCGGAAAATATTAATCCGGTTCCTTTTATTGTGCCATGAAATATCATGGATTGGATTTTTTCGCGAACATCTTGACAACCTTTTAACAATTATTGATATTCGAGAAAAATAAGTATATTATAGTCAGTGGTGTGAAACCAGATATAGTTTTAAATAATAAATAATATACATAAAGGAGACATTATCATGTTTGGATTTGGTCAGTTAATCGAAATATTAAAGAAAGACCCAAAGAAAATCGTATTCACAGAGGGAGAGGATCCACGTATCCTTGAGGCAGCTTCGCGTTTACTTGCAAGCAACTTCTTACATCCTATCCTTGTCGGAGATCCTGAGAAGATTAGTGCAAGCGCTGAGAAGAGCGGTTTCAATATCCGTGGAGCAGAGATTATAGATCCTATGAACTTTGACCGTATGGATGAGATGGTTGAATTATTCTGCGAGCTTCGTAAGAGCAAGGGTGTTACACCGGAGCAGGCTAAGGGAATCCTTTCATCAGCTAACTATTTTGGAACAATGCTTGTAAAGATGGGCGTTGCAGATTCACTTCTCGGTGGAGCTACATACTCAACAGCTGATACAGTACGTCCGGCATTACAGCTTATCAAGACAAAGCCAGGAAATGCTATCGTTTCTTCATGCTTTATCCTTGTTCGTCCATCTGCTACAGGTGAGAATGAGGTTCTTGCAATGGGTGACTGTGCTATCAATATCCATCCAACAGAGGATGAGCTTGTTGAAATCGCCGGAGAAACAGCAGAGTGTGCTAAGATCTTCGGTATCGATCCAAAGGTTGCATTCTTAAGCTACTCAACACTTGGCTCAGGAAAGGGCGAGGACGTTGACAAGATGAGAAACGCAGCTCACAAGGCTATGGAGAAATATCCTAACCTTCCTATCGAGGGAGAGCTTCAGTTTGACGCAGCAGTTGCACCTCGTGTAGCTCGTACAAAGTGCCCTGATTCAGCAGTAGCAGGACATGCAAACACATTTATCTTCCCTGATATCAACGCAGGAAACATCGGATACAAGATCGCACAGAGAATGGGTAACTTCGAAGCATACGGACCAATCTTACTTGGACTCAATGCTCCAATCAATGATCTTTCTCGTGGATGTAATGCAGGAGAGGTTTACTCAATGGCTATTATCACTGCAGCACTTGCATAAGACATTTAATGGACTATTACCATTTTAACAAAGACCGCTCCGGTTTGTCCGGGGCGGTCTTTTATTTGAAAAAAGTTACTGAAAATAATATCTTGGCGCAACAGGAGAAATAAGGTATACTATATTTAAAAAACCAAAATACAGAGCAATGACAGTTGGCAATAACATGAGGTATTGTATCTGATAGAAAGAGAGACGATATATGAGAGTAGGAATGGGCTATGATGTGCACAAGCTTGTTGAGGGCAGAGATTTGATTTTAGGAGGAGTGAAGGTTCCGCATACACTTGGGCTGTTAGGCCACTCGGATGCCGATGTACTGTTGCATGCGATAATGGATGCACTCTTGGGTGCAGCGGCACTTGGCGATATCGGAAAGCATTTCCCGGATACAGACCCGGCATATGAGGGGATTTCTAGTCTTAAGCTTTTAGAGCATGTGAGAGACATCATTGCAAAAAAAGGCTATGTGATAGAAAACATAGATGCGACAGTAATTGCACAAAAGCCGAAGCTTCGTCCGTATATTGAGCAGATGGAGCAGAATGTGGCTGATACGCTGCAAATCGCAAAGGAGCAGGTAAATATAAAGGCAACGACCGAGGAGTGGCTTGGTTTTACAGGCCGCGAGGAGGGGATTGCATCACAGGCAATCTGCTCACTTACAGGTCTTTATGAGGCAAGCGTGCAGGTCGGAGGCGGATGCAGCGGCTGCGGAGGCTGTCAGGCCGATTGATTTGAATATATAGGGAAAACATGCTAAAATAAAAAGATAGTTATAAATCATCCAAAAGGAGATATAAATAATGGAGAACAATTTCAAGTTTTACAATACACTCACAAGACAGATTGATACTGTTGTTCCGCGTGTTGACGGCAAAATCGGCATGTATACATGTGGACCTACAGTTTATCATTTTGCACATATCGGAAATATCCGCTCATACATCATGGAGGATGTGCTTGAGAAGGCACTTCGCTATGTGGGCTATGATGTAAAGCGTGTCATGAATATCACTGATGTGGGACATCTCTCAAGCGACGGAGATACCGGAGAGGACAAGATGCTAAAGGGCGCAAAGCGTGAGCATAAGAGCGTCATGGAGGTGGCAAAGGAGTACACGGACGCCTTTTTCAAGGATTTCACGGCCGTACACAACAGGATGCCTGATGTCGTAGAGCCTGCAACCAACTGTATTCCGGAATTCATCCATATGGTGGAGGTGCTTATCGAGAAGGGCTATGCTTATTTTGCCGGAGGCAATGTATATTTCGATACATCAAAGCTTGATGATTATTTTGTGTTCTCTTCAGCAGTAGAGAAGGAACAGCTTCAGGTTGGAGTGCGAGATGATGTCGAGGAGGATGTAAACAAGAAGAATAAAAATGATTTCGTACTCTGGTTTACACAGTCTAAGTTTGAGGACCAGGCTCTTAAATGGGACAGCCCATGGGGCGTCGGATATCCGGGCTGGCATATAGAGTGCTCATGCATCAGCATGAAGCATCTCGGAGAGTACGTGGATATCCACTGTGGTGGTGTGGACAATATTTTCCCACATCACACCAATGAGATTGCACAGTCAGAGAGCTATCTGGGACACGACTGGTGCAAGTACTGGTTCCATGTCAATCACTTAAATGACAGAGCCGGCAAGATGAGCAAGTCGAAGGGTGCAATCCTCACAGTTTCGGTGCTTCAGGAGAAGGGCTACAATCCGCTTGCCTACAGATTCTTCTGCTTACAGTCACACTACAGAAAGCCTCTTGAGTTTTCGTTTGATGCGCTCGACAATGCAGTTGCGGCATACAATAAGATTGCAAAGCGTGTGGCAGAGCTTAAGGATGAGGGTGATATAGATGAGACAGCTTTTGCTGACTTTAAGAAGAAATTTACTGATGCAGTTTCAAATGATCTGAATACATCAATGGCTATAACCATAGTGTATGATGTGCTTAAGGCTGATATCTCAGACAGGACAAAGCTTGCACTTATCGATGACTTTGAGCAGGTGCTTGATCTGGGACTTAGGGAATCAGGAAAGGCCTTACTTGAGGCATCGTCATCTGTAGACAGTGAGCTTGAGGCATTTATCAATGATAAAATTGCAGAGCGTGCAGCCGCTAAAAAGGCAAAGGATTTTGCGACAGCCGATGCCATAAGAGATGAGCTTCTGGCAAAGGGGGTTGCCATAAAGGATACCAGAGAGGGAGTAAAATGGGAGCTTGTATAGTATGAAGATAGACTCATATATTAAGGAACAGTTTGGAATAAAGGACGTTGATATAAGGACATACTCGCCGCTTACACTTGCATATATCGGTGATGGCATATTTGATATTGTCGATCCGCTCAGTTGTGGTGGGAAAGGGCAATACAAAGGCAAATCTGCTTCATAAGCACACAAGTAATATAGTAAAGGCACATACGCAGGCTCTCATGATAGAGGCACTTTTACCTCATCTGACAGAGGAGGAGAGTGATGTGTATCACAGGGGGCGTAATGCCAAGTCGCCTTCCATGGCAAAAAACGCTACAATGGCTGATTACAGGAAAGCGACAGGGCTTGAGGCGGTCATGGGCTATCTTTATCTGAAGGATGATTTTGAGAGGGTTGTTTCACTCACTAAGCTTGGAGTGGAGCTTTTAGGAATTGAAATATAGCACAAAATAAGAGGAAAATATGGATAACAACAATAAAGAAAAATTTCATGAGAATTATATAGAGGGCAGAAATGCTGTGCTGGAGGCTTTCCGTTCGGGAAAGACAATAGACAAGCTTTTTGTGCTTGACGGCTGTCAGGACGGACCAATAAAGTCAATCACAAGAGAGGCCAGAAAGCATGATGCAATCATAAACTATGTTGCAAAGGAAAGACTTGATCAGATGTCTGAGACAGGCAAGCATCAGGGTGTCATTGCAGTTTCAGCAGCATATGAATATGCCGAGGTTTCGGACATACTGGAAAATGCCGAAAGAAAGGGCGAGCCGCCTTTTATCATCATACTTGACGGTATAGAGGATCCACACAATCTTGGCGCAATAATCCGTACCGCAAATCAGGCGGGTGCACATGGCATCATAATACCAAAAAGGCGTGCAGTGGGACTTACCCCTACAGTGGCAAAGACGTCTGCAGGTGCGATAAACTATACACCTGTTGCCAAGGTTACCAATATCTCAAATACCATAAAGGAGCTTAAGGAAAAGGGTATGTGGTTTGTATGTGCTGATATGGGTGGCACTACCATGTATGACTTAAACCTCACAGGTCCTATAGGTCTTGTAATAGGCAATGAGGGTGATGGAGTCAGCAAGCTTGTAAAGGAAAACTGTGATATGACAGCTTCTATTCCTATGGTGGGCGATATTGACTCACTGAACGCATCGGTTGCGACAGGCGTGCTTGCATATGAGATAGTCAGACAGAGACTTAAGAGTGGAAAGTAGATTACATGTCGCGGGATGAGTGGTGTGTATTATGAATTGTATATTTATAGAATAGGAAGCATATAGTGGAAGATTACAGCGCATATACGGATGAAGAGCTTATTATGAGGATTCATAATGACAAAAATGACCATGGTGACAACAATGAAATCATGGACTATATATTGGAAAAGTATAAGCCGCTTGTGCGTAAAAAGACAAATGCACTCTACCTGATAGGCGGTGAGAATGATGACCTTATTCAGGAGGGCATGATTGGCCTGTTTAAAGCGGTCAGAGACTATAAGAGCGACAAGGAAGCATCTTTCTACAGCTTTGCACAGCTATGCATCACAAGGCAGCTTAGCTCGGCGCTTGAGGCTTCAAACCGAAAGAAACATATGCCGCTTAACACATATATATCCTTTTCGCAGAGTGACAGTGATGGGACAGAGTTTGAGGAAATGCTGCAAGATGATATTGCAAGTCCTGAGCAGCTTCTCATAGAAAAGGAAAAATTTAAGGAATTTAAGGAACAATTGTGGAATAAACTGAGTAATATGGAGAAAAAAGTGCTACAATTGTATCTGGAAGGAAATAATTATACAACGATAGCGCATATGCTCGGAAAATCAGACAAATCAATTGACAATGCACTATCCCGTATCAGACAAAAGCTAAAAAGAAAGTAGGTGAAGCTTGTTATGGAGTTTTCAAGAATAGGTGAACACACTATAAAATGTGTTATTTCAGAAGAAGAAATATATGATCTGGGATATACAATGGATGAAATTATGAGCAATGGCGAGCGCACCCAGGAATTCATGAACCAGATATTTGACATGGCTTCAGAAGAGTTTGGAACTGATTTTAATTCGGGAATCAAGACGGTGAGAGCAGATTTTTTGGCGGATCACACACTTTCTCTGACATTTTCTGAACATCCTGCTACTGAGGGCATGATGGAGCATCTTAAAGATATCGTTAATGGACTGCTTAATTCGTTGCCGGCTGAGACTGCAGAGAATGAGAAAAATAAAAAAGGCAGGACAACTGCAAAAAAGCAGGATATGGTGTCGGTTGTAATGTTCATTTTTGAAAAATTTGATGTGGCTGTCAGATTTGCAAAGATGATTAAAGGACTGCCAATGCCATTCTCGCAGCTTTTTAAGTTTGAGGGAGAGTACTTTATGAGCATGGATTTATCGGGATATGATGAGCATGAGCTTGAAAAGATGTCTGTCATAGCAGATGAGTATGCAGATGATATCATTGCAGGGGCTGACAAACGGGCTTTTCTTATGGAGCATGCAAAGGTTATTCTTGATGACAAGGCTATTGAGAGTCTTGCGCAGCTGTGAATGTACTGAACAGTTACAAAAATATAATAAAAACAAGGTCTGTCAGCTATACTGACAGACCTTGTTTTGTATGTAAATATTATCCAAGTACTTTTCTGATTGACTCGATAACACGGTCAGCCTGAAATGGCTTAACGATGAAATCCTTGGCACCTGACTGGATAGCGTCAATAACCATAGACTGCTGTCCCATAGCAGAGCACATAACGCATGTAGCATTTGGGTCAGCTGCTTTAATTTCCTTTAAAGCCTGGATGCCATCCTTATTTGGCATAGTGATGTCAAGTGTTACAAGATCAGGCTTGAGCTCATTGTACTTTGCAACTGCCTCATTTCCGTCAGCAGCCTCGCCTGCAATCTCGAATCCACCCTTTGTAAGGATATCCTTCAGCATCATTCTCATAAATGCTGCATCATCAACTATTAAAATTCTAGCCATGTTGTTAAACCTCCTGTTTGATAATCTGTTTTACTATGCTTATTGGATACAACTGTAAGAGATCACTGTCTATTAAATCTCCAACAGTCAGCCTGAATGTCACCTTGACAATATCTGTTCCGTTACACAACTCGTCCGGTATATCAAAGGTCTTCTGATAACTTGAATTGATAAGCGGAAAACCTATGTCGGTTGGCTCGTTTAAGAGCGAAGACATTGATGTAGCTATTGTACCACACATCTGGTTCATAGCCTCCGATATGGCGGAAAGTGTGATTTCATCAAGTGTCATATCAGAAACATTACTTCCGTTGCCTCCCATCATGAGATTGGCAATAACCAATGCATCATTTAATTTTATAATAAGTAGGTTGGTTCCGTCAAGTCCTTTTGTGTAAGGAACCTTAATTAAAATTCGATCATCATGATCGAGAGCATCCTCTTTTTTTCAAAACCTCTACAATCGGAGTCGTAATATTTGTCGGTTTTTGTAGAATCATGCTCAGTGTTGTGGCTGCATTGCCTATGCAGATATTGGCTACTTCGCCTATGATATCGGCATTTTTCCCGAGATATATTTTTGCATTATTTTATCCTCCATATGACTGTGGTACCTATTTCCTAACATATATTATATCAGAGTTTTTAAAAATATCAAAGGAAATGTTTAATTTTTTTGAATTTATGTTAAAATAGTTTCAAAAGGAGATTACAATATGGGTGAAACAGAATATTCAGAAGCATTAAAGCTGGGAAAAAAAGAATACAGGGCAAGGATAGCTAAAGGACAGTTTCCTTATCTGCCAGTGCTTGATGAAATCTTATCAGAGGCAGATATTCAGACAGAGCAGAATATGGGGCTGGTTCATGTGCCTTTGGATTTCGTTGTAGGAACAAGCACCATGGGCAGGACATATTCATTTGCGGCAAATTTTATGCCGATATTGGACTGGGAAACCGAATTTGCAGTGAAGTGGTCTAATCTGTCAGATGCACAGATGAATGAGGGAATCAGAGATCCAATCAAGGCATTTGAGTACATGAACAGGTATTATGTGCTTGAGGGCAATAAGAGGGTCAGTGTACTCAAGTACTTCAACGCCGTTTCGATTCCTGCAATTGTGACTAGAAAGATTCCAAAGCTGTCGGATGATTATGATGTGAGGCTTTATTATGAGTATATGAAGTTCAATGAAATCACGGGGCTTTGCTCGGTGGAGTTTACGAAGCTGGGCAATGCTGATAAGCTTCTTTCGCTTGTTGGAAAAGAGGGCAGATGGGATGATGAGACCAAGGAAAAATTTGCCAAGGTAATGTTTGATTTTTCAAAGGTCTATAATTTCCGCGGTGGTGACAGGCTGGACATTAAGCTGGGTGATGCTATTACAGTATTTATGGAGGTCTTTGGCATGGATGCCATGCTTGAGATGTCTGAGAATGATTACAACAAAAACGTCATCAATACATGGAAGGAGTTTGCAGCAGAAGGGGAAAAGCACAAGATAAATCTGGTGCTGGATCCGAAAAAGGTGCAGACCAAAAAGAGTCTGCTCAATTATCTTATTCCTCAGACCCAAAAGAAGCTCAAGGTTGTATTTTTATATCCGAGAGAGCCGAAAACATCTGCGTGGCTGTATTCGCATGAGCTTGGGCGTATGTATCTTGATGAAACCTTTTCAGACAAACTGGAGACAGAATATGTGGCAGGTGTGGATGAGAACAATGTGGAGCAGGTGCTTGAGGATATTATAAAGGCAGGTGCCGATATAATTTTTTGTGTGGGACCGCAGATGATGCCAAACAGCTTAAAGGTGGCTGTTGAGCATCCGGAGGTTTATATACTCAACTGTTCGCTGAATGCGCCTCATCCTTATATCAGAACATACTATGGACGTATGTATGAGGCAAAGTTTCTCGCAGGAATGATAGCAGGAGCTGTCACAGACAATGAAAGGGTTGCATATATTGCAGACTACCCGATATATGGCATGATTGCCAATATCAACGCGTTTGCTCTGGGAGTTGCAAGTGTGAATCCAAGGGCAAAGGTATATCTGGCATGGTCAAAGACAAAGGATTATGACAGGAATAAATTCCTCACAGAAAATGACCTCCATTATGTATCAGATCAGGATATTATCACTCCGAATGACGCGTCCAGATATTTTGGTCTGTACAAGCTGCAGGATGGACAGGCATTAAACCTTGCCATGCCTATATGGAACTGGGGAGTGTTTTATGAGAAACTTTTGCAGAGCGTACTGGCAGGCTCCTACAAGGCTGAAGGACAGGAGCAGGTTAAGGCACTTAATTACTGGTGGGGCATGTCTGCAGGTGTTATTGACCTGATTTGTTCAAAGCATGTACCTTATGGAGTAAAGAGGCTTGCGGATCATTTAAAGAGCGATATCACAAAGGGCGAGGTTGTACCTTTCTTTGGACAGATATATGACCAGAAGGGAGAGCTTAAAAACAAAGGTGAGCACGAGATGAAACCGTCTGATATCATGAAAATGGACTGGCTTGTAGATAATGTTGTAGGTAGTATTCCGCCTATGAGTGAGTTTGTTGACAATGCAAAGATGGTGGTTGAACTAAAGGGTGTAGAGGAAAATAAACTGTAATGAAGATACTATTCTTAGCTGATGAAGAGTCGAAAATGTACTGGGAATACTTTAAGAAAGAGGATTTTAAAGGAATTGATATTATTGTATCATGTGGAGACTTAAACCCGAGCTATCTGTCCTTTCTGACAACGATGGTTGGAGTCCCTCTTTTGTATGTGCATGGCAATCACGATGACAAATACAATGTAAAGCCGCCGGAAGGCTGCATATGCATTGAGGATGAGATTTACGAATATGAGGGTGTACGGTTTCTTGGCCTGGGAGGCTCAAACCGTTATAAACCGGGAGAAAATCAGTATACTCAGAAGGAGATGACAAAGCGTGTTAAGAAGCTGTGGTGGAAGCTTAAACGTAAAAACGGCTTTGATGTGCTTGTCACCCATTCGCCGGCAAAGGGACTGCATGATGGTGAGGATACATGTCATACAGGCTTTGATGTGTTTAACAGGCTTATTGAGCAGTATAAGCCAAGGTATTTTGTGCATGGACATGTTCATATGAGTTACGGCAGGCAGTTTGTCAGGCTTGACAAGGTGGGAGAAACTACTGTTATCAATGCATACGAGAAATATATTGTTGAAATATAGAATATTTCTGCCGGATTAAGAGTTTGTTTGTAGATATTTACCAAATTTAAGAAAATATTTATCACATGGCTATATTTAGGACACAATTAAGTGTTACTATAATATCATCAAAAGGAGCTGTTGTATTTCAACTATGTGTTGGGGTACACTCAGTTCCGACTAAAAATTATTCATGTGCACAGAATTGACGTCGCATATGCTTTTCCTCATATACATTGAATGCCACAGGCTTTATGTCTGTGGCATTCAATATATAAAATAACTATTTCTTTAAATAAGCTGATGACGGGAATTGAACCCGTGACCCCTTCCTTACCAAGGAAGTGCTCTACCTCTGAGCCACATCAGCAACTATCAACTTGCTAAGTTTACTATATACATCAGCATTTGTCAAGCCACTTTGAATTAAAATATAGTTTTATGTGAGTCAGAATACAATTTATTATGAATTATAGTATGCCATAACCTTTGCTACATAGTTCTGAGTTTCTTTAAATGGCGGAATGCCGCCATATTTGGCTACGTTGCCGGAGCCTGCATTGTAGGCAGCTAAGGCCAGTGATTTGTCACCATTATACTGGGTGAGCTTTTCACTTATGTACCTGGCGCCACCCATGATATTCTGGTATGGGTCGTAGGCGTTTGTGACACCAAGTGAGGCAGCGGTCTGTGGCATGAGCTGCATGATACCCATGGCGCCTGAACGGCTGGTGCACTCTGTGGAGAAGTCAGACTCGCACTTGGCGATAGCCTTAAGGAATTTGGCATCCACACCGTATTTTGAGGCAGCCTCATTAAAAATTGCATCAAGATCGGCAGAGCATGACAAACCGGAAGCTTCGAGTTTTACGGTAGCTGCTGCTAATTCCTGAGGCTCCGGAAGCTGCTGCATTATATGTATTTGTATCTGAGCTGATGCCGGCTGGAGAACCAGAATAAGCAGCTGTATTATTAACTGCGGCAGAAGGAGAAACTGTATTACGGCAAAGCTCGATATTTATACCATTTTGATCAAAGAACCTCTGTACAAGCGACATATCAACTGAGCCACCGTTACTTTGGGCAATCAGTCTGTCAATGGCAACAGCAGCTTCAGCCATTTTTGCATCGTCAAGCACCTGATCAAAATCAGCACCGGTGCTATTGACAGCGGAGCTGCTATTGGAAGGAATGTTATCACCGGTTACAGCAACCTGACCGGTAGTTATATTATTTTTTGGTGTATTATCAATATACTGAAGTACTTTAATGTTCATTTTCCTGTTTCCCTTTATATCTTAATTTAAATAGTTATATCAGTTTTGAATAGTTATATCAACTATACTTAAAAAAGTAAAGACATTTACCTAATGAGAAATTATACCATAAAAATTCTTGAAAATATACCCATTTTGTTGTAGCATATGTTTTAGTACACTTTACTATGTAAAAGTTAGGAGATAAACATGAAAAAGACACCATTTGTGACAAAACAACAGGTAGAGGAGATTGTTAAACAATTTCCTACACCATTTCATTTATATGACGAGGCTGGCATCCGTGCCAACGCGCAGGCTGTAAAGGATGCATTTGCATGGAATCCGGGTTTTAGAGAGTATTTTGCTGTAAAGGCTACCCCAAACCCATATCTGCTCAAGATTTTAAAGGATTATGACATGGGCTGTGACTGCTCATCATACACAGAGCTTATGCTTGCAAAGTCATGCGGCTTCGACGGAGAGCATATCATGTTTTCATCAAATGATACACCGGCAGAGGAATTTGCATATGCAGACAAGCTTGGTGCTATCATCAATCTCGATGATTTCACACATATTGATTTTTTGGAGGAAACAATCGGACATATTCCGGAGACAATAAGCTGCAGATATAATCCGGGCGGAGTGTTCACACTGTCAAACGGTATCATGGACAATCCGGGAGACTCCAAGTATGGAATGACAAAGGAACAGCTTTTTGAGGCATTCAAAATTCTTAAGTCAAAAGGCGCTAAATACTTTGGCGTGCATGCATTCCTGGCAAGCAATACAGTAACCAACGAGTATTATCCACAGCTTGCAAAGGAGCTTTTTGAGCTGGTTGTTGAGCTTAAAAATGAGACCGGCTGCGATATTAGATTTGTAAATCTTTCAGGTGGAGTTGGCGTGGCTTATAAGCCGGATCAGACACCAAACGATATATCAGTTATCGGCGCCGGTGTACATAAGGTGTACGATGAGGTTTTGGTACCGGCAGGAATGGGCGATGTGGCTATTTATACAGAGATGGGACGTTTTATGATGGCTCCGTATGGCTGTCTTGTGACAAAGGCTATCCATGAGAAGCATATCTACAAGGAGTATATAGGAGTAGATGCGTGTGCGGCAAACCTTATGAGACCGGCTATTTACGGCTCATACCATCATATCACAGTGCTCGGCAAGGAGGATGCACCTTGTGACCATACATATGATGTGGTAGGCTCACTCTGTGAGAACTGTGACAAGTTTGCAATTGACAGACAGCTTCCGAAGATTGATATGGGAGACTATCTGGTAATCCATGATACAGGAGCACACGGCTTCTCAATGGGCTACAATTACAACGGACGACTTCGCTCAGCAGAGATATTGCTCGAAAGCAATGGAGAGGCAAAACTCATCAGAAGAGCAGAAACTCCGGCAGACTACTTTGCAACCTTTGACTGCTTTGATGATATTAAAATAACAGAGTAATCTGCTAGCGCACCTTGCAGAGCACGTGTCCGAATTTTATCCATTTGCTCATATCATCAACATTATCGCTGTCGACATAAAAGGTCTCACCGTAATTGTTGATTGGTGTGAGCTCACATGGGTTTTTCTGATGCAGTTTTCTGATGTATGCACGCTTGTTCTGTGCGTTGATAAAGATACCGGTATCGCCGTCGCGGATTGGGTTTCGACTGATTAGAAGTATATCGCCTTTATTATATACAGGATGTAGATGATTGCTTGTGATGCGGATTCCGATGTGAAGGGCATCACCGAAGGCTTTTCTGTAATTTGAAACATCAAGCTTTTCGACATTGTAGGAGTCCAAAATCATGCCGTCGGTCATATTGCCTGTCGGGATGAGGACGGAAATCAGATCTTCCGTATGACAGCTTTCATCCTTGTAGGCAGATAGCGCAAGCTCAGTGTCTATAATCGAGTTTATAAGTATGCGCTGGCTTTTGGAAAGCTTTTTGATGCGCTTTACAAGGTTTATTACATCATCATTGAAGCCTGTTAGTTCGCAGGAAAACCGTCCTGTCAGCTTGTATATCAGGTAAGCGGTGTAGACGTCTATACGAGAGGATTCTCCGTTTGCTATCCGCTTGTAGGTGGAGAGTGACATATCAAGTGCTTTTGCAAACTGTGCCTGGGACATACCAAGCTTTATGCGTTCGCGCTCAATATTTGTCGATATGTTATTTACTATTTCAAGTCGGTTCATTTATGAGCTAATCTCCCTTCTTTTTAAAAAAATAAACTCCAAATTTGGTCAAGTATTGACATGCGCAATACACTATAATGGTTATTGTTGAAACATAAATAAATATATAAGAAACGTCAATTACTGTCAAATTAGAATGTTTGTTATATAAAAAGGGAGGTGTCCTGAAACTTAATTAGTGTAAGCTGAATGCAGCTTACACTTTTTTTATTTAAACAAATGCAGCTTTATTTATAATAAATATCAAAAAAACTTTTTTGAAATAAATGTGTCTGAGGCATTGATTAGAGCACCGCTAATTGGTACAATGTTTTATTATATACAAAAGAGCAGGTGAATATATGTCGCTAAGTTTTAGAAAGTGGCGGGAAATGGCGCTTACTGACTACCCGGTAGTGAGTGATAAGTACTACAAGAAGGTGTACGAAAACATAGCCACAGATCCGCAGACAGGTGAGAGCATATTTGTACAGCTTACATTGCAGGGAGTTTTGGATAAGTGCGAGGGTACTAATTTTGAGGAGCCAATCAGAAAGTGCATTATGAAGTGTGTATACACGGGCTGTAAGCTTGAAAAGGAAATAAATAAGGTGATGAATCAGTATTACGAGGTCTAGATATAAATGAATGATATAGCAATTGATAAAGAACACTTACATTATTTGGAACAGCTGTCGGAGATGTATCCTACAATAGGCAAGGCATCATCTGAGATTATCAATCTGCAGGCTATTTTAAACCTGCCAAAGGGCACAGAGCACTTTGTATCTGATGTGCATGGCGAGTATGAAGCCTTTTCCCATGTGCTGAAAAATGGTTCTGGGGCTGTAAGAAAGAAGATAGATGATGTATTTGGTCTGGCGATGGACAAGGCTGACAAGGCTGCGCTTGCCACACTCATCTACTACCCAAGGGAAAAGATGGAGCTTATTAAGCAGGACGAGCCGGATATGGACTCGTGGTATAAGACGACTCTTTATAAGCTGATAGAGGTGTGCAAGACCGTTTCGTCAAAGTATACGCGCTCCAAGGTGAGAAAAGCTTTGCCGGAGGAGTATGCATATGTTATAGAGGAGCTCATCACAGAAAAGCCGGAGGTGTTAAACAAGGAGGCTTACTACGAGTCAATCATCAATACAACAGTGGAACTGGGGACTGCGGAGGAGTTTATAGTGGTGCTTTCCGAGCTTATTCAGAGACTTGCTGTTGACCATCTGCATGTGCTTGGTGATATATATGACAGGGGAGCGGGACCACATCTGATAATGGACAGGCTGTGCAGATATCACTCGCTGGATATACAGTGGGGCAATCACGATATTATCTGGATGGGGGCAGCCGCAGGAAATCCTGCATGTATTGCAACTGTTGTCAGAAACAGTATCAGATATGGTAATCTGGACGTGGTCGAGGAGGGCTATGGCATAAATATGCTTCCGCTTGCTACGTTTGCGCTGAAAGCTTACAAGGATGACCCATGCACCAGATTTGTGTTTAAGGTGGCTCCAAGTGGCGCAGATAATATGGAGAGTGATCTGATAAAGAAGATGCACAAGGCCATTGCCATCATACGTTTCAAGCTGGAGGGACAGCTCATTAAGAAGTGGCCTGAGTATGGCATGAAGGAACGATTGCTTTTGGAACATATTGATTATGAACAGGGCACTATAGATCTTGAGGGCAGAACTTATAAGCTGCTTGATACAAGCTTTCCAACAATTGACCCGGCTGATCCTTACAGGCTGACAGAGGGGGAAGAGGAAGTCATACAGAGGCTCAGGAGCTCGTTTATTCATTGCGAGAAGCTTAAAAACCACGTTGGGCTGCTGCTTAAAAGAGGCAGCATGTACAAGGTATATAATGGCAATCTGCTTTTCCACGGATGCATCCCCATGGAGGAGGATGGAAGCTTCGCAAAGGTAAATATCTACGGTAAAGAGTATAGTGGCAAGGCTTTGTTTGATATACTGGAGACTTACGTCAGAAAGGCTTTTTTCTCGGACGACAGGCTGGAAAGACAAAAGGGCAGCGATATCATGTGGTACATATGGACAGCACCATATTCTCCGCTTTATGGCAGAAATAAGATGGCTACGTTTGAGAGATATTTTATAGATGACGATGATATGAAAATAGAAAAGAAAAACTTTTATTATGAGTATATAAACAAGCCTGAGTGTGCGCAGCGTATACTCGAGGAGTTTGGTTTGCATGATAAAAGAGACCATATCATAAACGGACATGTTCCTGTACACAGATTAAGAGGTGAAAGCCCTGTGAAGTGCGACGGCAGAGTGATAGTCATAGATGGTGGTTTTTCAAAGGCGTACCGCAGGCGGACAGGCATCGCGGGATATACCTTGATTTACAATTCATATGGGCTGACATTGACAGCGCATGAGCCGTTTGAATCACCGGAGACGGCAGTAAGGGATGAGAGGGATATCGTATCAAGGCGTGAGGCTGTAGAGGTACTTGATAAGAGAATACTTGTCGGAGATACGGATGCCGGAATAAAGATGAAGGAAAAGATAGCTGATCTAAAGCATCTCATTGCGGCATATCGTTCGGGTGAGATTGCAGAGCGCGATGATTAGAAAGAGGGAATATGATGTATGTAGTTGATGGGTTTGAGTTTCAGACAAAGGAAGAGGCAAGGCAGGCTAAAAAAGAAAGTGACGGAATACGATATATAAAGGATCAGACTGATATGTCTGACCCGGATACGGTATACAAGCTGTATTTAAGGCTTAACAAGCCGGGGTATTTTTTTACTCCTGTAGGGCTATCGTTTCTTGTTGAACTGCAGGAATATCTGCATACAATCCCATATATCAAGAATGAGGATATCCGTCCGATTTATATTCCTGAGGATAAAAAAGCGGTTGTCGAGGTAAAAAAACAGACGGAAGGCTATAAGAAAAAGTTCCATGTGGCATTGTTTTTTACTATTGTATTATCGGCTGCCATAGTAACTATGTTTGGCATCACATATGTGAGTGGACACAGTCCGTATGTGGTGGACTACGAGAATGAGCTGATAGACAAATATGAAAACTGGCAGAAGGAGCTTGAAAAAAGGGAAAAAGCAGTAGAAGAGAGGGAAAAAGCACTGGATGAAAGGCAGGATGCAACAGAGTGGACAAAATAAAGATACTGGTGGTAGATGACGAGAGCAGGATGAGAAAGCTCGTGCATGATTTCCTTGCAAGGGAAGGGTACGAGGTACTTGAGGCCGGAGACGGCGAGGAGGCACTTGATATATTTTATCAGCAGAAGGACATAGCACTGCTGGTGCTCGATATAATGATGCCAAGGATAAATGGCTTTGAGGTATGCCGTGAAATCAGACAGACTTCAAAGGTGCCGATTATTATGCTTACAGCTAAGGGCGATGAGCGTGATGAATTAAACGGCTTTGACATTGGTGCTGATGAGTACATTTCAAAGCCATTTTCTCCAAAGATACTGGTGGCCAGGGTAAATGCTCTCCTTCGCAGGGCGAATAAACTGGGCAAGGAGGCAGTAATAAGCGAGGCCGGTGGTATTGTTATGGACAAGACGGCACACACTGTAGCTATTGATGGCAGGAATATTGAACTTTCGGTAAAGGAATTTGAGCTTTTGGATTACTTTATGAGCAATCAGGGGATTGCTCTTACCAGGGAGCGCATACTTGATAGTGTGTGGAGCTATGATTATTTTGGCGATGCGAGGACTATTGATACACATGTGAAGAAATTAAGAAGCAAGATGGGCGCTAAAGGCGACTATATAAAGACTGTCTGGGGTGTGGGATATAAGTTCGAGATACAGTAAGTGTTAAGCTTAGGACTAATGGATTCGGGATAAGAGGTGTCACCATGAAAAAGAAAAAAACGCTATCCACGCAGCTTACGTTTGTGATTTCATTCATTGTACTTCTGATAGTAGGCGTGTTCTGGATGGCTAATAACACACTGCTGGAAAAGTATTATGTATATAACAAGGAAAAAGAGATGCTTGCGGTATACAAAATGGTGGACCTGGCTGCAAAAAATGATAAACTTTCAGATGATACGTTTGCTGTAGCATTTGAAAAGAAATGCGTTGGCGCCAATATAGATGCGGTTGTGTTCAACAAATACGGTAAGGTCATCATTGAGGGAACCACTGACAATCAGGAAATATTCCAGCTGCTTTTGGAGGCAAGCATGTCGTCGTATTCGGCAGACTACAACAACCTGAATATGACAAGGCAGAAGGATAAAAGGCTGGGGACAGAGTATATCATCATAAATAACAGACTGATTGACGGTAACTTTGTATACATGAAGACACCGCTTGAGAGCATTAAGGAGAGCGTGTCCATATCGAACCGCTTTTTTGCAATAGGCACAGTGGCTGCTATTGTTGTGGGAGTGTTTATGGCATATATTGTTGCTCGCAACATGACCAGGCCGATAAGAAATATGACTGAGCTGTCGACAAGGATGGCGAAGCTTGATTTTGATGCGAAGTACATTGATACGGAAAACAGTGCAAAGGAGCTTTATGTGCTTGGTGAGCATATGAATGAGCTGTCGCAGACACTTGAGCAGACCATCACAAGACTAAAGGTGGCAAACAATGAATTACAGCGTGATATAAAGAAAAAAGAAGAGATTGATGAGATGAGAAAGGAGTTTTTGTCAAATGTGTCACATGAGTTAAAAACTCCGCTTGCTCTGATCTCAGGCTATGCTGAGGGGCTCAAAGAGGTCGTAAATGACGATGAGGAGAGCCGTAACTTCTACTGTGATGTCATCATGGACGAGACTGACAAGATGAACCGCATGGTTATGAAGCTTTTATCTCTCAATCATCTGGAGGATGGCAGTGATGTGCTTGAGATGACGAGGTTTGATCTGACACCGCTTGTCAGAGGGGTTATAGATTCATCTAGGCTTCTGGCACAGAAAAATGAGGCTGCAATTGAGTTTGACCGCACCGATTCCGTATATGTGAGCGGTGATATATACAAGATTGAAGAGGTTGTGACAAACTATATCAGCAATGCGATAAATCACTGCACAAGAGGTGGTACTATCACTGTATCATACAGCATGTACAGTGACCGTGTGAGGGTCAGTGTGTTTAACACGGGAGAGCCGATACCTGATAAGGATATAGAAAATATATGGAATAAGTTCTATAAGGTGGATAAGGCCAGAACAAGGGAATATGGCGGAAGCGGCATAGGACTGTCTATAGTAAAGGCAATTATGGAACTGCATCACAGAGGGTATGGTGTCATAAATCACAAGGATGGTGTAGAATTCTGGTTTGAACTTGAGTTATTTATTGCAAACAATCAATAAATGTGTTACTATATGTATTATTAGGATAAAAGTCATAGAATAAGAATGGGTTTATTGCAATGATGGGAAGAAATATAAAAATGGCAGCTGTGGCATTTACAGCAATTATAACGTTGACAGGCTGCGGAACAAAATTATATGATATGACTGATGAGGAACAAGGCCTTATCGCTAATTATTCAGCATATGTTGTTGCAAAACACAATATATACCAGCAGGATGGCATGACTAACGCTACGGAGAAACGTGGGGATATGGAGGATGCTGACGACACTGAGAAAGTGGACGAGGCGTCACCTGATAATTCACTTTCGCAGGATAATAAGACATCTGAAGCTGGAAATGATAAGAGCAGCAATTCGCAGAAAGAGCCTTCTGCCACGCAGGAAAAGAAGGTGTCACTTGCCGAGGCAACAGGCTACGGCAGCCTTGAAATTACATATGATGGAGTAAACGAGTCAGATGTGTACAATGAGGGCTCATACTATTCTATAACGGCAGGAAGCGGTAATACTTTTGCGGTTATGAAATTCACTCTTAAAAATCCGACAGACGAGGATATAAATGTTGATATGTTTGGCAATGCCAGGACATATAAAGCCACTTTCCCCGATGGAAAGGAATACACGGCTGAGGGCACATTCCTTACATATTCCCTTAATACTTTTCAGGGAACCGTAAAGGCGCACGATGCGGTTGATGTGGTGCTGCTTTTCAAGATACCTCAGGGTACGGCATGTGACAATATCAAGATGTCGGTTATAAAAGATAACGAAAAAAGTTTGATTGAATTATAAAACATATGATATACTTAGATTACTAAGAGGTGGAGGTTGTATTATGGATACGAACATATTATTGGAGTCAGGAACAAACGAGCTTGAAGTGCTTGAATTCACGTTGGGAGACAATCACTACGGAATCAATGTCGCAAAGATCAGAGAGATTTTGCAATATATGCCGGTCACTCCTGTTCCGAATACTCATCCGAGTGTTGAGGGAATATTTATGCCACGTGACACAATGATTACGGTTATCAATTTAAAGAATTGTCTTAATCTGCCACAGACGGATGAAAAAGGCTTATTTATCATTACGAATTTTAACAAACTCAATGTGGCATTTCATGTAGATCAGGTTATCGGTATACACCGCGTATCGTGGGAGAATATCATAAAGCCTGACGAGACACTGACGGGCGAGCATGGCAGCACTGCTACAGGTGTTATCAAAATGGATGACAGGCTTATAGTTATCCTTGATTTTGAGGCTATAGTTGCTTCTATTAGTCCACAGACAGGACTTAGGGTTAATGATATCGATGAGATGGAGGCAAGAGATAGGAGTGATGCTACAATTCTTATCGCAGAGGATTCGGCTTTATTGTCAAAGCTCATCACCGAGTGCCTTAAGAAGTCGGGATATACCAATCTCATAGTGGAAGAGAATGGTCAGGAGGCCTGGGATGTGATAGAGGCTATGCAGGCAAAGGGCGATATTACAAAGCATCTTGACTGCATTATAACTGATATTGAGATGCCACTCATGGATGGACACAGACTCACAAAGCTTGTAAAATCAGATGCAGAGCTTAGAGATATACCGGTTATCATATTCTCTTCACTGGTAAATGAAGAGATGAGGAAAAAGGGTGAACAGCTTGGAGCAGACGCACAGCTTACAAAGCCTGAAATCGGA
>ENA-OQJE01000042-OQJE01000042.1-human-gut-metagenome-genome-assembly--contig:-NODE-42-length-28407-cov-4.146959_pt1 | contig 28407 bp, 28 predicted proteins | sample MGYA00242594_ERZ504760 | MGnify/ENA primary metagenome ERZ504760 (study PRJEB26092, sample SAMD00036358) | human gut metagenome | host: Homo sapiens | study: EMG produced TPA metagenomics assembly of...
TTCCAAGAAGTTACTCCTATTATAACAGAAATAAGCGTTTTGAGCTTATAAAACTCTTAGAAAATCAAGAACTTTTAAATGAGTGTGGAATTTACTTCTGCACTGGAATTTACTTTTTCAAGTTAGCGTTTTCTCCATCTGTTTTATTTTTCGGATAATCGTTTGAGTGTGCACTGATGACTTCATTAATCCAGTCTACACACTGTTTTTTACCGTCATCTGTAAATGGAAAGGTATTGTCAGTTTTTTTGCTGTCGTCGGTCAGGTCAAAAATATACGGCCCCGGCCATATCCATGCATGAAATATTGGCTCACCCTTTTCTTCGGGTGTATCCTCTGTGGCTTCCTTAAGGACAGGCTCCTCACGCTTTATGAGAAAGCGCATGCCGTTCATCCAGCCGGTAAAGGTTGTTTTTTTATAGTAGTTGAGATTGAGTGCATCGTCGTATGTAAGCATAGGTGGCTCCTTGATATATAATGATAAGTAATTATACACCAAATACCCATTTAATGCCAGAATAACGCCGGTACTTAACAATTCAAAGTAATCATGCACTGAAAATTAATATTTTAATGCAAAAATAAAAATGAATAAAAATGTATAAATAATGCTTATAGACTGCATAAATTACCCTTATTAATGAGTATTATAAAAAATGACTAATTTTTATGCAGAAATGAAAATTATATAGGAAAATATATCCAATTGACAAAGTATGATTTCTGTGTATAATAAAAAGGAATTGTTCGCGTCAGAACGACAGTTGTATCAGACAGCAAGATTAGGGAGTGTGTAATGACAATGAGGTCATTCGCACTTTTTTGCGTATTAGACAAAATACTTTGACGTGGTGCAGTGATAATGCTTTAAAAATAAAAATAATGCATTATCGATACAAATCCAAGAGGGAGAGAAAAATATGGGTAAGTACATTGTAAAGAGAGTTATTCTCGCGATTTTTACAATCTTCATTATCAGTCTTATTACATTCTTTGCCATGAATGCAATTCCGGGTGGTCCATTCAATTCGGAGAAGGCAAAGAGTCCGGCGGTAATGAAAGAGCTTGAGGCACGCTACGGACTGGATCAGCCACTTATAGTCCAGTACAAGAATTACATGGCAGGCGTGCTGCACGGAGATTTCGGTGTTAGTCTTAAGACAGACCGTCCGATCTCAGATATCATCGGGGAGAGCTTCCCGATTTCAGCGAAGCTTGGACTCTTAGCGGCGCTCACTGCGATAGTATTCGGAGTGGTGCTCGGTTCGATAGCAGCGCTGATGCGAAACAGGTGGCCGGATCGAGTTATAGTATTCTTCGTCACACTGATTACGTCGATGCCGTCATTTGTCATCGCTACGTTATTACTTTATTTCTTCTGTATAAAGCTTGGTGTGGTGCAGGCCTTCAGCTCAGGAAGCAACATGATATTACTTCCGGTGCTGTCACTGTCACTTTCACCGATGGCATATATTACAAGACTTACAAAGACTTCAATGCTTGATGCACTCGGACAGGATTACATCCGTACGGCAAAGGCCAAGGGTGTACATCAGTACAAGATTATATTTGTACATGCGCTTCGTAATGCGCTCATTCCGGTCATCACATATGTGGGACCTATGATTGGTGGTATCCTCACAGGTTCAATGGTTATTGAGAGTATTTTCAATATCGGAGGACTCGGTTCCAAGTTCGTAAGCTGTATCACAAACCGTGATTACACAATGATTATGGCTACAACGCTTTTCCTTGCTGTCATCATGGTAGGCGCGAACCTCATTACAGATATTGTATACAAAGTGATTGATCCACGTATTAAGCTTGATTAAGGAGAGATAAAGATGAAAGATAATATGAAGAGAGCACCTTTCTCCACACAGATTGACCTTAGCAAGTTCGATATGAAGGATTTTGCCAAGGCATCAGATGAAGAGAAACGCCAGCAGGAGGTTATGGGTGAGTCAACTACCTTCTTTAAGGATGGTCTTAAGAGACTCCGCAAAAATCCACTGGCTATGGGTTCTATTATAGTTTTGGTTTTACTTATTTTGGTTATTCTTCTGGCACCAAAGATTGTGCCTTACGGCTATGCAGATATCGTTAAGGGTGCACAGAACTTAGGACCTTTCCAGTACAGCGATGCTGAGCAGGCACAGATTGATGCAGGTGAGAAGCTGTTCCCGCACATTTTTGGCACAGATGAGCTCGGAAGAGACTATTTTATCCGTGTTGTTTACGGAGCTCGTGTATCGCTGGGAGTCGGTGTGTTTGCATCACTGCTTGTGCTTATAATCGGTATCATTTACGGTTCCGTATCAGGCTTCTGCGGTGGCAAGGTAGATATGGTTATGATGAGAATAGTAGATATCATTTATTCATTGCCGGATATGCTGCTCATCATTTTACTCGCAGTTGTATTAAATGAGGTGCTAACACCTGTAATAAAGGGTACAGTGCTTTCAAAGCTCGGTGTCAACATGATTGCACTTTTCATAGTGTTTGGATTGCTTTACTGGGTAGGAATGGCAAGACTTATAAGAGGTCAGATTCTTACCATTAAGCAGAATGAGTACATTCTCGCAGCAAAGTGTATCGGAACATCATCAGCCCGCACTATCAGAAAACACATTTTACCGAACTGTCTGTCAGTAATCATCATTACTACAGCGCTTCAGATACCATCAGCCATCTTTACTGAGAGTTATCTGTCATTTATCGGACTTGGTGTTTCGGCTCCTATGCCTTCACTTGGTTCGTTGGCAAATACAGCGCGTGGCGGACTCCAGAGCTACCCATTGCGTCTTATTTTCCCGGCGCTTACGATTTGTATCATTGTTCTTACATTGAATCTTATCGGTGACGGCTTAAGAGATGCATTTGACCCTAAATTATCGAAATAGTAAGGAGTGAGTAAGATGGAAGATAATAAGTTTGTTCTTGAAGTATCTGATCTGCACACTACCTTCAAGACCGATAACGGAGACGTATCAGCTGTAAACGGTGTCAGCTTTAAGCTTGAGCCTGGAAAGACTCTTGGAATCGTAGGAGAGTCAGGCTCAGGAAAGTCAGTTACAGCATATTCAATCATGCAGATTCTTGCTGAGAATGGTGCCATCACAGGCGGCTCAGTAAAATATAAGGGTGAGGATATCACCAAATGGAACAAAAAGAAAATGGCAGATTTCAGAGGAAAATGCTGTTCAATCATTTTCCAGGATCCTATGACATCGCTTAATCCGGTATTTACGGTAGGCTACCAGCTTGAGGAGGCAGTGCTTCTTCACACAGACCGTACAAAGAAGGAAGCAAAAGAGCGTGCTATAGAGATGCTCACACTTGTAGGCGTTAATGAGCCTGAGAAGCGTGTAAATCAGTACCCTCATGAGCTTTCCGGTGGTATGAGACAGCGTGTCATGATAGCTATGGCATTAGCCTGTGAGCCGGATATCCTTATCGCAGATGAGCCGACAACAGCTCTTGATGTGACTATCCAGGCACAGATTCTTGAGCTTATGCAGTCATTGCAGGAAAAGCTCGGCATGGCCATCATCATGGTTACACATGATCTGGGTGTCATTGCTTCAATGTGTGATGAGATCATAGTTATGTACGGCGGCCGTGTGTGTGAGAGAGGAACAGCAGATGCCATATTCTACAGCCCGGCGCATGAGTACACAAAGGGACTGCTTCGTTCAATCCCTACAAAGACCAATTCAAAAACCAGGCTTGTTCCTATCGGAGGCACACCAATCAATATGCTCAACATGCCAGATGGTTGTGCATTCTGCCCTCGCTGTGATGCCGCTATGAAGATATGTCTCACCGAAAAGCCGGAGGAAATCTGGGTTGGAGAGGATCATCTCGCATCATGCTGGATGAATATTAAGAATATGATGGAGGAGGGAAAATCAAATGAGTAATGAGACAAATAACAACGAGTACCTGCTCAAGGTAGACCATTTGAAGCAGTATTTCCCTGTTCATGACGGATTTAAAAAGATGGAATTAAAGGCAGTCGATGATGTGTCATTTGCCATAAAGCCGGGTGAGACGCTTGGACTTGTTGGCGAGTCAGGCTGTGGAAAGACAACCGTAGGACGTACTCTTTTACGTCTGTACCAGCCTACAGCAGGACGCATTGAGTTCGACGGCAATGTTTTGTTTGACAGTGAGAAGAAGATAGATGTGAATATGCATCCTTACCGTAAGCAGATGCAGATGGTATTCCAGGATCCGTATTCATCACTCAACCCTCGTATGACGGTTGAGGATATCATCGGAGAGCCTCTCGATGTGCACAAGCTCTACAATAGCAAGAAAGAGCGCCATGAGATGATTATGGATCTCATGGAGACAGTTGGACTAAACGCAGACCATGCCACACGTTATGCACATGAGTTTTCGGGTGGACAGAGACAGCGTATCGGAATAGCAAGAGCGCTTGCAGTAGATCCGAAGTTTATCGTATGTGATGAGCCGGTATCGGCACTTGATGTTTCAATTCAGGCCCAGGTAGTCAACATGTTTGAGGATCTGCAGAAGGAGAGAGGGTTATCATACCTGTTTATAGCGCATGATCTGCTTGTAGTGCAGCATATCTCTGATAGAATAGCTGTTATGTACTTAGGTCATATGATGGAGCTTGCAGATGCGGATGAGCTGATGGACAATCCAATCCATCCGTACACACAGTCGTTGCTTTCAGCGGTTCCGATCCCGGATCCTGAGACTGCCAGACACAGCAAGCGAATCGTGCTTGAGGGAGATGTTCCTTCGCCTCTTCGCATGCCTAGCGGCTGTCCATTCCGTTCGCGCTGTAAATACGCGACAGAACAGTGTGCAGCAGCACGTCCGGAGCTTACAGACAGAGGAAACGGACATATGGTTGCATGCTTCAACCGCTAATATAAGGTTTTTACCGGCATATAGCTTAAGCCACATGTGCCGGTTCTAACATAAATTTATTTTTCATATTAATTAATTAGGAGGAAGAAAGATGAAAAAGAGATTAGTAGCACTTACTCTTGTTGCAGCTATGGCACTTGGCATGACTGCTTGTGGAAGCAAGAGCAACAACAAAACAACTACTAACGATAATTCTGATACTGCTGTATCAACAGCCGTAGACTGGACAAGCTATGATGAGTTAGTAGATTCTATCCGTACAGAAGCAGATCTTGCAAAGCGTGCAGAGATGATGCACCAGGCAGAGGATATGCTTATGGATACATGGTGTGTTATTCCACTTTACTACTACAATGACCAGTATATGCTCAAGGATTATGTCACAGACGTATACTCAACAGTAGAGGGTATGAAATACTTCTACAATGCAAAGAACACAAAGAATGCCGGAAAGTTAAACATCTTCATGGCATCAGAGCCTGATCATATCGATCCTGCATTAAACAGTACTGTTGACGGCGGATGTCTTGCAGTAAACAGCTTTGAGGGTCTTATGCGTTACAACGCTGAGGGCAAGCTTGAGCCTGCATGTGCAGAGAGCTATGAGGTTTCTGAGGATGGCCTCACATACACATTCACAATGCGTGACGGTCTTAAGTGGTCAAACGGTGATGAGCTTACTGCAAAGGATTTCGAGTGGTCTTGGAGGAGAGCTGCAGATCCTAAGACAGCTGCAGATTACAGCTACCTTTGCGCAGTATTCGCAGGATATGATGATACAAAGGGTCTTGCTGCTGATGATGTAGTAGCTTCTGATGATGGAAAGACTCTTACTGTCAAGCTTAAAGCAGTTACACCATACTTCCTTGATTTATGTGCATTCCCATTCTTCTTCCCTGTAAACCAGAAGTCAGTAGAGGGAAATGATGACTGGGCAAACGATGCAAGCGACAAGTTCGTTACAAACGGTGCATTCACACTCAAGGAGTGGAAGCATGATTCAAGCATGACATATGTTAAGAATCCTAACTATTGGGATGCTGACAATGTAACAGTTGATGAGATGAACGTAATGCTTACATCTGATGATGTTTCAGCTTACACAGCTTACCAGAACGGTGACCTTGATTTCATCGATACAGTTCCTACAGCCGAGATTGAGGCAGCTAAGAAGACAAGCGAGTTCTACACAGTTGACAACCTTGGAACATACTACGTAGGCTTCAACATTAACTCTAAGCTCTACTCAGAACTTGGATTAGATGCTGACCAGGCTAAGGTATTCAGAAAAGCAATCTGTCTTCTTATCGATCGTCAGTACATTATCGATACAATCGCCCAGGGCGGACAGAAGATTGCCACAACATTTATCCCAGAGGGCGTTACAGATGGTAACGGTGGCGAGTTCAAGAACAAAGATTACTACGGCACAGATTACGATAAGAACTTTGAGGAGGCTAAAGAGCTTCTTGCTTCTATCGGATTATTAGATGAGAGCACAGGTCAGGTAAACCAGACTGTCGAGTTCTCATACCTTGTAAACAACTCAGAGTCAAATGTAAAGATTGGTGAGGCTATCCAGGCAGATCTTTCAAAGGTAGGTATCAACTTAAAGGTTGAGCAGCAGGAGTGGAACGTATTCCTTAACAGCCGTAAGGACGGACAGTTTGATTTCGCCCGTGAGGGATGGCTTATGGATTACAACGATCCAATCAACATGCTTGAGATGTTCACAACAAAATCAGGTAACAACGATATGCAGTTCGGTCGTTAATCTGATTTTGCTATCATAACAAAGCCGCTCGTGCCATTCGCACGACGATGCGAATAACATGTAGAGTATATAGGAAGTCATACAGCTATTGTATGGCTTCCTTTTTTTGCGTTTAAAGTGGGCTTTTCAGAGCGAAAAAAGGCTCTTTAAAAAAATATGATAATGGTGTAGAATTGTTATTATATAGTTTTAGAATGATGTTTGAGGGTGTGTGATGATTTTAGGACTAAGTGATACGGAAAAGAAATTTAAGACAGCGATGGATACGGCGGGTGCCGACATGACAGTGGTCAACAGCTGGCTTAAGCTGTATGTCAAAACCAAAAAGAATTCCTCCGGTGTTGCAAAGCGCTATTATGGCGTGAAGACAGGCTTAAGCAGCCTACTTTCAGATTTAAAGGAGCTTGAGCAACAAGTTATCGGGTATTGTGAGCTCACAGGAACAGACCGGAAGCACTTTGGAGAGCTGATAAAGGCTTGCAAAGCGAAAAGCGGCATGTTTGACGATGAATTTTTAATCAGCAAGGTGGACACGGATTTTCACACGACTCTGGACTCTGTTGTAAAGCAGGGGGAGAGATATCTGTCATCCTTTGACAACGGTATCATTTTACAGAGTGAGATAGAGAATCTGATACATCTGACAAATGAGGGGCTTGAAAGGAAAAAGCCTGATTTGTTTGCTCTGTCATATTTCTATCTGGGGCACAGCAACAAAGAGCTTGCAGAGCTAAATTTCACACAAAAGACTAAGAGAGTGCATGAGATATATTACGAGGAGTTCTGGAAGGATATATTAAAGCAGCTTGAGGCATGTGTGAAGCAGGCTGAGGCCATAAACGATAAGTATGAGGGCACGACAGACCGGCGCACGGCAAGGATACTGTCGGAGCTTAATCCGCTGCTTGTGGGTGTTACAAAGCAATGGGAGCCGGAACAGACAGCAGAATACATACTGCGCGATATGTGCAGGATATTCAGGGATTGACATAGAAAATGCAGATTGATAAAGGAGCAGAATATGGATGTTATAATTTGGGCAATTATCTTAGGAGCTGTTTTTTACATTAACAAAAAATCAAAGAGCGCAGGCAGCAAAAATACGCAGCCAAACAAACCGAGACCGCAGCAGAAGCAGATACAGCAGATATGGAACAGCATGCAGAATACAGTTCATCGGGTATGAATGCATTGAACCAGACATATCAGCAGAAACCACAGCCACAGATGCAGCAGAGAGCACAGCAGCCTCAGAGACCACAGATGCAGCAGAGAGTACAGCCACAGCAGAGACCGCAGCAGAGCAATCCGGATATAGTGCAGAGGGCCGTGAAAAATAACGCACGCTTTGCGGATGATACGACACAAAAAGAGCTTGAGGCTATGCACGGACATAGCGAGGCACAGCAGAGGATGGCTCAGGAGCACTCAAGAAACTGCCAGACACTGCATACCAAAGCGGCAGACGGTGCAAAGATTATAGAGGCTGAGACACAGAGCATGTTTGGCAGTGTTGAGGATCTGATTGCCATGGGATACAGCGGCAATCTGGAGTTTGAGAGAGATTTCCTTGGGGAAGGCTTAGACATGATTAACAACTTTTAAATAATAGGAAAAGAGGCAGAAATGATGGACAGAACACCAAAGCCCGGAGAGCTTTACAGGCACTTTAAGAATAAGCTGTATCAGATAGTTACAGTGGCAACACATTCAGAGACAGGGGAAAAGCTTGTGATTTATCAGGCTTTATATGATGATTTTGGGATATACGCCAGACCACTCGACATGTTTGTAAGCGAGGTGGACCATGAGAAATATCCTGATGTGAAGCAGAAATACAGATTTGAGAAGATCACACTTAAGGATAAGCCGGAGGATATGTCGGGAAAGAGTATCTCTTTGAGCACTAATGAGATTGCAGCTAATGCACCTGAAGCTGTGAGTGTTCAGACACAGGCATGTTATGAGCCGGCACCGGATGCAGATGAAGGCCAGGCACCGGATCCGCGTTTGCTGGAGTTTCTTGATGCGGATACCTTTGAAGAGAAGTACAATATACTTATTTCAATGAGGGATATCATAACCGACCGCCTTATAGATGACATAGCGGTGGTTATGGATGTTGTAGTTCCTGAGGGCCCATTGCAAAAGCGGTATGATGATTTAAAGAATACGATAAAGACCAGGCAGTACTATGAATTTTCCAATCGACTCAGATAGCTGTTGTGATATTTGCCGGATTCAGTGACATCCTCGCCAAACCAGTCAGGCGCTGTGAATTCATTTGCTGCGTCGACAGAGTCGAATTCAACCTCCACAAGTGTAAGAGGAGCCAGATCACCCTCAAATACATCAAGCTCTGCGGTCAGACCACCGTCAAGAGGTATGAGATAGCGTGTCTTTTCGATGAGACGACCGTCAATCTTTTGGACAAGATGGTCGTAGGCTCTTTTGTGAGAGGAAGATTGTACTCCTCGCGCACCATAAGACCGGCTCCCTTGTAGGTCATATAATAGCTGTCATTTGAGCGTCTGACTCTGACAACAGGCGAGGTGCACAGATAGCCCTGGGCGATTTTTTTTGCTCGCGTAGCTGTCTAAATTGGAAGGAAGCTGTTTAAGTAAGTATTTTCTTTCGATTTCCATGGTATATCCTTTCAGGTTACTGGTAGATTTATAGTTACGGTTTATACTTTTGTTTTACCCTCATATCATTTATATATGATTATAATGACCGGTATTTAAAAATTCAAGGACGAACCGCAGCTTTTTATAGTATTATCAAAGAAAAATAAAGGAGAAAAATATGATTAAAGTAGGAATTTTTATGGCAGACGGCTGTGAGGAGATTGAAGGACTTACAGTAGTCGATATAGTTAGAAGAGCAAAGCTGGAGATTGAAACCATATCAATCACGGAAAAAGCCGAGGTGACAAGCTCTCATCAGGTGACATTTAAGACAGATACCACAAAGGCACAGGCTGATTTTGACAGCTACGATGCAATCGTACTGCCGGGAGGCATGCCGGGTACATTAAACCTCGGTGCTGATGAGACCGTAGTAAAGACAATTAAGAGATTCGCCGCTGAGGGAAAGCTTGTTGCAGCGATATGTGCAGCGCCTAGCGTGCTCGGTGAGAATCATATACTTGAGGGCAAAAAAGCTACCTGTCATCCGGGTTTTGAGGAAAAGCTGCTCGGTGCACAGTGGCTTGAGCAGCCTGTAGTTGTGGACGGCAATGTGATTACAAGTCGTGGAATGGGAACAGCTATTGCGTTTGCACTCGAGCTTGTCAGATACTTCACAGACGATGCCACAGTAGAGCATATTCGACAGGGACTGGTATACTAATACAACGTTCAGCAAATAATCAGATTAATCATAAATGAGGGGCAAAATATCTTTTGACCCTCATATCATTAGTATTATAACAAAAGAGGTCACACACCAACCCCATGGTGCGCGGCCTCTTTTTATGCTTGCATTTGAAGCGTACATTTGAAGCCTGCTATTGCAGAGCTTATTTCATCTGCTGCTCCTGCTTCATGATCATCTGCTTGACCATCTCGCCACCGATTGAACCGGCCTGCTTAGAAGTAAGGTCACCGTTGTAGCCCTCTTTTAAAGGAACTCCAAGCTCTGAAGCAACCTCTTCCTTGAAACGGCTCATAGCCTCTTTTGCCTCCGGTACAGAAGCCTTTTTACTACTTGATGCTGCCATAATGCAATACCTCCTTTTAAAACGTTATACACAAGCTGTATGTGTATGGAAATATTATGCCGTAAAATGACAAAAATATGTTTTGGTATTGCTGACAATTTATGGAATTATACACAAAAGCAAATTTAATGTAAAAAACACTGGAAATAGTGGATTTGTTGTGTTATAATCATCCAATGACTGGGCTTAGCAGTTTAAAAAGCATGCCCACATTACATTTGATGTACATACCATTCATATATATTTTTAAGGAGGATAACGATTGACATGAGTGTACAGGTTGAGAATTTAGAGCATAATATGGCGAAGCTTACTATTGAGGTAGCAGCTGAGGAATTAGAGAAAGCATTGGATTCTGCATATCAGAAGCAGAAGAAACAGATTAGCGTACCTGGATTCCGTAAAGGAAAAGTGCCAAGAGCTATGATTGAGAAAATGTATGGAGCAGGTGTGTTCTACGAGGATGCAGCAAACATTCTTATGCAGCAGACATACGCAGGTGCGGTTGACGAGAGCGGTGTTGACATTGTTTCACGCCCAACAGTTGAGGTTACTCAGATTGAGAAGGGACAGCCTTTCATCTACACAGCAGAGGTTGCTGTAAGACCAGAGGTTACTCTTGGTAAGTACATGGGCGTTACAGTTACAAAGATCGACACATCAGTTTCTGATGAAGAGGTTGACGCTGAGCTTGAGAACCAGAGAAACAAAAATGCAAGAACAGTTACAGTTACAGATCGTCCTGTAGCAGAGGGAGATACAGCAGTTATCGACTTTGAGGGATTTGTTGACGGAGTAGCTTTCGAGGGTGGAAAGGGTGAGAATCATCCATTAGAGATCGGTTCACACACATTCATCGATACATTCGAGGATCAGTTAGTAGGAAAGAACACAGGCGATGAGGTTGAGGTCAATGTAACATTCCCTGAGCAGTATCAGGCAGCAGACCTTGCAGGAAAGCCGGCTACATTCAAGGTTAAGATCAACGAGATCAAGGCTAAGGAGCTTCCAGAGCTTGATGATGAGTTTGCACAGGATGCAGCAGGTGTTGATACATTAGCTGAGTACAAAGAGGAAATCAAAAAGAACCTCACAGAGAAGAAAGAGACAGAAGCTAAGAAGACTAAAGAGGATGAGGCTATCCAGAAGATTATCGACAAGTCAAAGATGGATCTTCCTGAGGCAATGATTGAGACACAGTGTGAGACAATGGTTGAGGAGTTCGCTCAGAGAATCGCACAGAGCGGTCTTACAATGGAGCAGTACTTACAGTTCTCAGGCATGACAGTTGACCAGCTTAAGGATCAGGTTCGTCCTGAGGCTACAACACGTATCCAGAGCAGCCTTGTACTTGAGCAGATTGCCAAGGAGGAAAACATCGAGGTTACTGATGCAGATATCGATGCTGAGGTAGAGAAGATGGCTAAGGCATACGGCATGGAGGCTGATAAGCTTAAAGAGTACATGGGAGATGCTGAGAAGGAGTCTATGAAGAAAGACCTTGCTATCACAAAGGCTGTAGATCTTATCATGGACAACGTTAAAGAGCGTGCAAAGGCAAAGAAAAAGGCTGATGCAGAAGAGTCTACAGAAGAATAAGATTTTTGAATCAAGATTTGATGGACTGGCTCAGAAGCCTATTTTCTGAGCCGGTCTTTTGAAATTTTATAAAGGAGGTATTTTATATGAGTTTAGTACCATATGTCATTGAACAGACCAGCAGAGGAGAGCGCAACTACGACATTTACTCCAGATTATTAAAAGATCGTATCATTTTCCTTGGAGAGGAAGTAAATGAGACAACAGCCAGCCTTGTTGTTGCTCAGCTTTTATTCCTTGAGTCCGAGGATCCGAATAAGGATATCCACCTTTACATCAATTCACCAGGTGGAATGGTTACAGCAGGACTTGCTATTTACGATACTATGCAGTACATCAAGTGTGATGTTTCAACAATCTGTATCGGTCTTGCAGCCAGCATGGGAGCTTTCCTTCTTGCAGGCGGTGCAAAGGGCAAGAGATATGCTCTTCCAAATGCAGAGATTATGATTCATCAGCCATCGGGCGGTGCAAAGGGTCAGGCTACTGAGATTCAGATTGCTGCAGAAAATATTTTAAAGACAAAGAAGAGATTAAACGAAATTTTAGCAGCCAATACAGGCAAGTCATACGAGACAATTGCAGCTGATACAGAGCGAGACAACTATATGTCAGCACAGGAAGCCGCAGAGTATGGTCTCATAGACAGTGTAATAACAAACAGATAATCAGAAGTTAGATGAATTTAAGAGGGTACCCCATATGGGATGCCCTCATGCAATAAAAGGAGTTAATAATGGCAGGAAAAAACGACGGAAAGATTCGCTGCTCATTTTGCGGTAAGACACAGGACCAGGTAAATCGTTTGATTTCCGGACCTAATGGAGCTTTTATCTGCGATGAGTGTATAGATATATGTGCCGAGATTCTTGAGGAAGAAGGCGTAGAGGGGCATGAGGACAAAAGCAGCGCTAAGGATGATATAAATCTTGTTACTCCGGAGGAGCTTAAGGCGTTTCTGGACGATTATGTAATAGGACAGGACCAGGCAAAGAAGGTGCTTTCGGTTGCTGTATACAATCACTATAAGAGAGTACTGGCAGGTGATACATCAGATGTAGAGCTTCAGAAGAGTAATATTCTCATGCTTGGACCTACAGGTTCAGGAAAGACACTTCTTGCGCAGACACTTGCCAGAGTGATAAATGTTCCATTTGCTATCGCTGATGCTACAACACTTACAGAGGCAGGATACGTAGGTGAGGATGTGGAGAATATCCTGTTAAAGCTTATTCAGGCGGCAGATTATGATATCGAGCGTGCAGAGCATGGTATCATTTATATAGATGAGATAGATAAAATTACAAAGAAATCAGAGAATGTCTCAATCACCAGAGATGTGTCAGGCGAGGGTGTACAGCAAGCTCTTTTAAAGATTCTTGAGGGCACAGAGGCATCTGTACCGCCACAGGGTGGCAGAAAGCATCCACAGCAGGAGCTTATACCTATTGATACTACTAATATACTTTTTATCTGCGGTGGAGCATTTGATGGTCTGGAAAAAATTATCGACAGTCGTATGGATACATCATCTATAGGCTTCAATTCAGATGTAAAGTCAAAGACAGAGCTCAATGTAGGAGAGGCGTTTAAGCATGCACTTCCACAGGATTTTGTAAAGTTTGGATTGATTCCTGAGTTTATCGGACGTGTACCTATTACCGTTTCTCTCGAGGCACTCGACAGGGATGCACTTATCCGTATACTTAAGGAGCCTAAGAACTCGCTTATCAAGCAGTACACCAAGCTCTTTGAGCTTGACGGAGTAGGTCTTGAGTTCACAGACGATGCAGTAAATGCCATCGCTGACAAGGCACTTGAGAGAAAGACAGGAGCCAGAGGACTTCGTGCCATCATGGAGGCTGTTATGCTTGACCTTATGTATCGTATACCGTCAGACAAGAGCATCAGCAAGTGCGTAATCGACAAGGATACAGTTGAGGAAAACTTAAAGCTAGATGGTGAGTGTGTGCCGGAGGCATATATCGAGGAAAAAGCGGCATCATAAGTACATGGCGGTATTTTACAAAAGATACAGCATCGGATAATATAAATTGCACAGCGGTTTGTTATGCATGGCTGTGCAATAATACAGGAGATATAAGTGGAAGAACAGATTATGAATATGCCTGCAGTAGCGCTGAGAGGGCTTACTATTCTGCCGGGGATGATTGCCCATTTCGACATCAGCAGAGAGCGCTCCCTTCGTGCTGTCGAGGAGGCTATGGAGCAGGATCAAAAGATTTATCTTGTCACACAAAGGAATGTGGACAGTGAGGACCCGACTCAGGAAGATCTCTATCAGATGGGTATTGTTGCTGATATAAAGCAGGTTGTCAGATTACAGAATGATGTTGTGAGAATACTTGTAGATGGAATAAGCCGGGCAGCATTGCTTGGCTTTACCGGTAATGAGAAGTACCTTGAGGCAGAAATCTGTTATTGTGATAGTAATGCAGACAGCCTGCCGGAGGATCTCAGGGAAGCCATGCTTCTCGGAGTCAGAGAGGCTTTTCACAGATATGCGGCAGTCGTCGGCAAAATCAGCAAGGAGCTTATCAGACAGATAGATCAGTATGAGGATCTTGAAAAGCTCATTGATTATGTAACCAACAATCTGCCGGTGTCATATGAGCTTAAGCAGCAGGTGCTTGAGGCAGAGGATATCAATGACAGATATCAGGTTATAGTATCATTACTTCTCTCCCAGGTGGAGGTTATTTCCATAAAGAATGAGCTTCAGAAAAAAGTAAAGGTTCGTGTGGATAAGCATCAGAAGGAGTATGTGCTTCGTGAACAGCTTGGTGTGATACGTGAGGAGCTGGGCGAGAATGCTGACTCGGAGGCTGATGAATATGAGAAAAAACTATCTGAGTTAGATGCGCCTGACTACGTAAAGGAAAAGACGAAAAAAGAGATAAAGCGCTTTAGAAATATGAGCAGCAGCTCATCAGAGAGCACAGTTGAGAGAGGCTATATAGAGACTGTACTTGAGCTTCCGTGGAACAAGATGTCTGTGGATAACAAGGATCTTGACCATGCAGCACAGGTGCTCGATGATGATCACTACGGATTAAAGGATGTCAAGGAGAGAATACTTGAGTTTCTGGCAGTCAGAAATCTGACAAGCAAGGGAGAGAGTCCTATAATTTGTCTTGTAGGTCCTCCGGGAACAGGAAAGACAAGCATAGCCCGTTCAATTGCGTCTGCACTGGAGAAGAAATATGTGCGTATTTCTCTTGGTGGCGTGCGCGATGAGGCAGAAATCCGTGGACACAGAAAGACATATATCGGCGCTATGCCGGGCCGTATAGTAAATGGCTTAAGACAGGCCGGCGTTTCAAATCCTCTCATGCTGTTGGATGAGATAGATAAGGTGTCAAGTGACTACAAGGGTGACACATCAGCCGCTCTTCTCGAGGTGCTTGACAGTGAGCAGAACTGCAGATTCAGGGATCATTACATCGAGATGCCTGTAGATTTGTCGGAGGTGCTTTTTATTGCAACTGCAAATGAGGTTTCAGGCATTCCAAAGCCGCTTCTTGACAGGATGGAGCTTATTGAGGTGTCAAGCTACACTGAAAATGAGAAATTTCACATAGCAAAGGAACACCTAATTGAGAAGCAAAAGAGCAAAAACGGAATTAAAAAGGAACAGCTTACGATAACAGATGGTGCTTTAAAGGATATCATCAGGCTGTACACCAGAGAGGCCGGAGTCAGAAGCCTTGAGAGGACTATCGGCAAGCTGTGCCGCAAGGCTGCCAGGGAAATCTTCAAGGACAGCGAAGCTGCTGTAAAGGTTACAAAGACCAATCTTAAGACGTATCTGGGCAATCCGAAGTACAGTCCGGAGAAGAAAAATGATCACGCTGAGGTGGGAATCGTAAGAGGACTCGCATGGACCAGCGTGGGCGGAGTCACACTCGAGGTTGAGGTGAATGTGCTGCCGGGCAAGGGTGAGCTCGTGCTCACCGGTAAGCTAGGCGACGTGATGAAGGAGTCGGCACAGGCGGCACTTAGCTATGTGCGCTCAATAAGCGAAGGATATGGCATTGATGCAGAGTTTTACACGAAGCATGATATCCATATACATATCCCGGAGGGCGCAGTGCCAAAGGACGGACCATCTGCAGGTATCACTATGGCGACAGCCATGCTCTCAGCCATTACAGACAGAGCTGTCAGGGCAGATGTAGCCATGACAGGCGAGATAACACTGCGCGGCAGGGTGCTTCCGATAGGAGGACTCAAGGAAAAGCTGCTTGCAGCCAAAGTAATCGGAATAAAAACAGTATGTATTCCAAAGGATAATGAAAAGGACCTGGAGGAGATTTCAAAAGAAATAACAGACGGCATGGAAATCGTGCCGGTGGAGAGATTTTCACAGGTGGAGAAGATAGCATTTGTAAAATAAGAATGAGGAAGAGATTATGGTAATTAAAAGTGTTAATTTAGAGACAGTTTGCGGAATTACAAGCACAATCCCTGACAATGAGTATAATGAAGTGGCATTCGCCGGCAAGTCAAATGTAGGCAAGTCGTCACTGATCAATGCGCTCATGAACAGAAAGTCACTTGCCAGGATCTCTTCACAGCCCGGCAAGACACAGACCATCAATTTTTATAACGTCAATGACGCCATGTATCTGGTCGATCTGCCGGGGTATGGCTATGCCAACGCCAATATCGAGATAAAAGCTAAATGGGGACAGATGATAGAAAACTATCTTCACACCTCCAAAAAGCTTCAGGCAGTGTTTCTTTTAATAGATATAAGGCATGAGCCATCGGACAATGATATCATGATGTATGACTGGATGGTAAACCAGGGCTTTGCACCGATTATCATTGCAACCAAATCTGATAAATTGAAAAAAAGCCAGATTGCCGCACACATAAAGACTATCAAGGATGTGCTTCATGTGAAGCCGGGCACGGTAGTTATACCGTTTTCGTCCATGTCAAAGGAAGGCAGGGACGAAATCTGGAATCTCATAGATTCACTCGTGTTTGACGAGGAGACGCTTCTTGCCATGAAACAGGAGGAAGAAGCAAAGCGCGAGGCAAAATCAGCTGCAAAAAGAGCCGCTGCATCCCAGCCACACAAAAAGGAGCGCTGGAAGAAGACCGGAAAGCCGGTTGCCAAAAAGACTAAAGAACGCAGAGATAAGGCCAAGAGCAAAAAAAGCGTTAATAATCATAAAAAGAAATAAAGTCGAAATAGAGTCATAGAAATAAAGTTATAGAAAGAAAGGCGAATATTTAATATATGAAGAATAAATGCAAATTTGTAGGCATTATGTTTTTGTGTATATTGATAGTGTGTACGCTTGCGGTAATGGCATATGAGCACACAGCAGGTATGAAAGGCGCTGCCGGTGGAGTATCAAATTCTTCGGGCAATACAAAAAATACTGACGAAGCTGATGATATGCTTACTGTCGTGACATCCTTCTATCCAATGTACATTGCCACTTTAAACATAGTGGATGGTGTGGAAGGCGTGAGACTTGAAAACTTAAGCGAGCCACAGACCGGTTGTCTGCACGATTTCCAGCTCACACCGGAGGATATGAAGCTTTTATCCACAGCCGATGTTTTTGTAATAAACGGAGGCGGTATAGAGTCATTTATGTCTGATGTGGCAAAGGCGTATCCGAAGCTTGATGTGGTTGAGGCCTGTGAGGATGTGGCACTTCTTTCTGAGGATGATGCAGACAGTGACCACGACCATGATCACGACGCAGACACAGAATCGGACAGTGACCACGGTGATGAGAATGCCCATGCATGGATGAGCGTGCCGCGTTACCGCACCATGGTTCAGACAATCGCATCCAGGCTTGCCGAAAAGGATGCAAAGCATGCTGATGAATATTATGCAAATGCAAAAGCATATGATGCAAAGCTTGCAGTGCTTGAAGAAAAGATAAATAGCATAAAGAGTCTTACCAATGGACAGAATATCATCATATTCCATGAGGCCTATGCGTATGTAGCTGATGATTTTTCCATGAATGCATGCTATCTGTTAGACCTTGATGATGAGCGCTCAGTCAGCGCAGGTGAGATAAAACAGGTAATAGGTGCCATAAAGGATGACGGAGTGTCGGTAATACTAGCTGAGGAGCTCTACGGAAAGAGCATGGGAGATACCGTATCGCGTGAGACAGATGTGCATGTGATTTATATCGACCCTCTCAACAGGGGAGAGTACGACAAGGACAGCTATCTTGATGGTATGGAGCACAATATAGAGCTTATCAAAGAGGCATTTACTAAATAAAATTGGAGAAAATATGCGGAAAATAATACAGCCATGTGGCTTTCATTGCATAAAAATAAATAACCTTGGAGTGAGCTTTGGAGAGCAGACGGTGCTTGAGGATGTAAATATGCACACACATTGCGGCTCTTTCAATGTCATAATAGGCCAGAACGGTGCCGGAAAATCTACACTCATAAAGGCGATACTCGGCGAGATACCTCACACCGGTACGATTGAGTTCAAGGATACTAAGGACGGACATATGGCTAAGCTTAAAATCGGCTATGTGCCGCAGTCTGTTAATATCGAGAAAAATACACCGGTCAGCGTGTATGACCTAATAGCAAGCTATCAGTACAATTATCCTGTTTTTCTGCCAAAGAGCAAAAAGATAGAGGCAAAGATAAGGGAGACACTCGAGGTATTTGAGGCTGAGGAGCTCATCGACAAGCAGGTGTGCAACCTCTCGGGAGGACAGCTGCAGAGAGTGCTTCTTTCCATGGCAATCATGGACGAGCCGAACTTGCTGCTGTTGGATGAGCCGGTGTCCGGAATAGACCAAAACGGCATGGAGCTTTTCTATAAGACCATGGATTATTTAAAGACTCACTATGACCTTGCAATCATACTGATATCGCACGATTTGGACTATGTGGCAAAGTACGCAGACCATGTTGTGCTGCTTGATAAGACCGTTGCAAAGCAGGGAACTGTGAAGGAAGTATTCGAGAGCAGGGAATTTGAGAGAATTTTTTACACAGGAGAGGAATCCTGGGTGAGAGAGGAGGAACACAAATGAATATAACCTCCTGGCTTCAATATGATTTTATGAGAAATGCCCTTATCGCTGTGCTCATCATCACACCGCTTTTTGGCATAATGGGAACCATGATTGTAAACAAAAAGATGGCATACTTTTCAGATGCACTCGGACATTCAGCACTTACAGGAATCGCTGTCGGAGTGGTATGCGGCATGGCAGACACCTCGCTTGCCATGGTGATATTTGCGATAGTGTTTGCACTTCTTTTAAATAAGATAGGCAGTCTGAACACTGCATCGACAGATACCATTATATCGGTATTTTCATCGTGCTCTGTGGCGATAGGTCTTGCGATACTGTCAAAGGGCGGCAATTTCAGCAAATACTCAAGTATACTGGTGGGCGATGTGCTAAGCATCACAAAGACTGAGATAGTTTATCTAATTGTGATTTTTGTGGTCACTATAGTGTTCTGGGTGCTTTGCTTCAATAAGCTCAACGCCATATGTATACACAGGAGCGTGGCAAAAAGCAAGGGTATCCATGTGCGTCTTCTGGATAATCTGTTTGCGGTGCTTGTAGCACTCATAGTTATGCTATCCATCAAGTGGATAGGCATACTTATCATAAATGCTCTGCTTATATTACCGGCGGCTTCATCAAGGAATATTTCGGAAAATATGCGTGAGTATCATTTCTTTTCAGTGATATTTTCAGTATTTTCCGGTATAGTCGGCCTCGCAGTGTCATACTACACCAATGTGGCAACAGGCCCGATGATAGTGATTATCGCATCGGTAATATATTTTTCGACATTTATATTTGGCAGAAAGCTGAAAAAATAACGGCTAAAGCTATAAGCAACAGACGCAAAACAGCCGATACACAGTATAAGAGATAAACTGTTTAGCTATATCAGACGCTATACAGGGTGATAATAGTATAGCGGGAAAGGATTCCCGCACGCACATTACCAGGGAGGGATGAGAGATGTTAGATGCTATTTCAAGTGTAGTTTCAGCAGTAGCGGCGCAGAGTGTCACAGCAAAGGACGAGGCGCAGACAAAGAATACCAATACCGCTTCAAAGAAGCAGGATGCAAAGACGGATAAGTCGGATGCAAAGACTGCAGGCTTCAGCGAGGAGGCAGCTGTATATGAGAAATCAGACAGCAAGGATGATTCAAAGGATACTGCAAAGAGCACAGTAAACCAGAAGATGAGCAAGGCAGACAGAGATGCACTGGTACAGGCACTTAAGGATGATGCCAACGCCAGACAGCAGCAGCTTATCGAGATCGTCAGAAAGTCCATGACAGGACAGGCTTCAACCTGGGATAAGTCACAGGGCTTAAAGAGTCTGTTTGAGAATCTGACTGTAGATGCAGACACAATAGCGCAGGCCAAAAAGGACATCGCAGAGGATGGATACTGGGGAGTTGAGAAGACCTCAGACCGTATTCTTGACTTTGCAAAGGCACTGTCGGGAGGCGACAAGGACAAGGCTGATGAGCTTTTGAATGCATTCAAGAAGGGCTTTTCACAGGCAACAGGAGCCTGGGGAGACAAGCTGCCATCAATTTGCCAGGATACTTATGATGCCGTAGTCAAGAAGTTTGATGACTGGAAGAATGGCACAGAGGACACACAGGTACAGGGCTAGAAGCCGGATGTGTATGTAAAAGTGTCGTGATGGAACGAATATTATATAAGAAATCTGATTTATGAATTATGAAAAGGGGGCTGCACGCAGCGTGCAGTCACCTTTTTAGTGCTTGTATAATTTTTTGAGAGGTGTATAATAGAAGAATAGTATATAAGTATCATTATTCATGTGGAGGAAATATCATGAAATTAGACATGTCAAAGTGGAAAGCACTTAGCATCAAAAATCGTTTAAAGAAAGGCTTCAGACTGACTACATTTGTAGCATCGGCATCGGGGGTTATCGCGGGTATTCTTATGATTCTTGTATCAATGAGATATTCCAGCGCACTAACCTTTTACGGATTTTCACAGGGAGATATAGGAAAGGTTATGGTAACCTTCTCAGAGACACGAAGCGCTACACGAGCTCTTATCGGTTATACAGCTTCTGACACATTAAGTAAGATGTCTGATACACATGATTCTAAAAAGGAATCATTTCAAAAATACTGGAAAGAGCTGCAAAGCTCTATAAAGACAGATGAGGAGCAGGCTATATATGATGATATAAACAGTAAGCTCGACTCATACTGGAGTCTCGATGATGAAATCGGACAGTTAGGTAGGAATGCTACAGATCCTGAGACACAGAAGGAGGCCGAGGAGAGAGCAGTAGCAGAGCTTGCACCTGCATATGATGATATATATCAGCAGCTTGTTGCCCTTATGGATACAAAGGTAACAGATGGAGATAATTTAAGCAAGAGATTATCATTAGTATCATATGCCGTATTTGGTATTGTTATTGTTATCATTGTCAGTTCATATTTTATCTCGATGAAAATCGGGGACGAAGTTGCAGTTGGTATTTCTAAACCACTCGATGAGTTAAAACAGAGATTACGTACATTTGCACAGGGTGATCTTGAGGCTCCATTCCCGGCAGTTGATTCACAAGATGAAATTGCTGATATGGTAGGGGTTGCGAAAAACATGGCAGCAGACCTTAAGACTATCATATCTGACTCTGACAAGCTTCTTGGAAAGATGGCAGAAGGAGATTATACAGTTTCATCAGACATGGAAGATAAATATACCGGAGATTTTATTGGACTTCTCATGGCAATGCGTCAGATGAAGACACAGATGAATGATGTTATGTCACATATCAACGAGATATCATCACTTGTTACAGCAGGTTCTAACAACCTTGCTCAGGCAGCACAGGAAATAGCAGAAGGTACTATGGATCAGTCAGCAGCCATTGAGGAGCTTCAGGCTACATTTGCAGATATCACAGGCGGTGTTGAGAAAACATCTGAGAAGCTCAATGATACATACAGGATTGCACAGGAGTATGCTGAGGAAGCAGATCACAGCCATACAGAGATGCTGGGCATGGTTGATGTTATCGGACGCATCAATGATACATCTAAGCAGATTGAGAATATCATTTCTGAGATTGAGGATATTGCCAGTCAGACAAACCTTCTTTCACTCAATGCAGCTATCGAGGCAGCGCGTGCAGGTGAGGCAGGTAAAGGATTCGCAGTTGTTGCGGGACAAATCAGAAGTCTTTCAGAGCAGAGTGCCAAGGCTGCAGTTGACACACGTCAGCTTATAGAGAGTGCCATTGCGGTATCTAACGAGGGTAATGAAGCTGCAGAGCGCGTAAGTACTTCTATTGCAAAGGTTATCAATGGTATGAAGGAAGTTGCAGATTCTTCTCAAAAACTCAGCGAGATTGCAGAGGAGCAGGCAAAGGCTATGGAGCAGGCAGAGGCTGGCATTAATCAGATATCAGATGTTGTACAGTCAAACTCAGCAAATGCAGAGGAAACATCAGCAACAAGTGAGGAGCTTTCAGCACAGGCGGAGACAATGAACGAGCTGATTAGCAAATTTATATTGGAAAAGAAATAGAAAAATTGTACATACGAGTTTAGAAAAACTTTTTAACAAAAAGCCCCACAAGCATTATGGATATGCTGTGAGGCTTTTTGTTGTTGTGCGTTAGAGGGTTGCTTTTTAAATCTAGTAAACATGTACTATGTGAACATAGTTTTTTGTGCGATACGTGGAAAATCTGAAAAGTAATGAAAATGAACAATTAAATGAGAATATTTAAATTTGCTCTTTTTGGCAGGGTGTGTTATAATCCTTGTATACAAAAAACAGAGGTAATACAATATGGGTAGTAATAACGATATTTCATTAAAAGCATTAGCCAAGATTAATCTGGGGCTCGATGTTGTGAGGCGCAGAGAGGACGGATATCATGAGGTCCGTATGATTATGCAGACCATTCATCTGTATGACAGGCTTGATATCAAAAGGACAAAGGAGCCTGGCATACAGATACAGACCAATCTGTCTTTTCTCCCTGTAAACGAGAACAATCTCATATACAAGGCTGCAAAGCTTCTGATGGATGAGTTTTCTATAACTGACGGTGTATCAGTGAAGCTGGACAAGCGTATTCCTGTTGCAGCAGGGATGGCGGGGGGCAGTACTGATGCGGCGGCTATGCTTATAGGTGTAAACAGGCTTTTTTCACTGGGACTGACAAAGAGAGAGCTTATGGAAAGAGGTGTGCAGATAGGGGCGGATGTACCATACTGTATTATGAGAGGCACGGCGCTGGCCGAGGGCATAGGAGAGGCGCTTAGTCCTCTTCCTCCAATGGTAAAGTGTCCGGTGCTTATTGCAAAGCCGTCCATCTCGGTATCCACAAAATTTGTGTACCAGAATCTGAAGCTTGATGATACGACTATTCATCCGGATATAGACCGCCTGATAGATGATATAAAGGCTAAGAATCTGCATGATATCGCAGCACATATGGGAAATGTCTTAGAGACCGTGACCATACCAAACTATCCGGTGATAGACGAGATAAAGAAGCATATGCTTTCAAATGGCGCGGTAGGAGCCATGATGAGCGGTAGTGGTCCGACGGTTTTTGGTCTGTTTGACGATGAAGATACTGCAAAGAAAGCGTACAAAGCCATGAGAAGCTCACATCTTGCCAGACAGGTGTATCTGACATCTGTATACAATAATCGCAAATAACGTGATATCCGGATAGCACAGCGGGTGCTTTATAGTTACTTTTTTCTTATATGTGAGAATGATAATACAAGAGATAGGAGAAGTTTGATGACTGATAATTTAACTTTAAATATGGATGCATATCTGCCACTGCGTGATGTGGTGTTTAACACACTTCGTGAGGCAATTTTAAAGGGTGAGCTCAAGCCGGGAGAGAGACTTATGGAGTTGCAGCTTGCGTCAAAGCTTGGAGTCAGCCGTACACCTATACGTGAAGCAATCAGAATGCTTGAGCAGGAGGGGCTTGCAGTCACAATGCCGAGAAAGGGCGCAGAGGTTGCCAAGATGACTCTCAAGGATATGGAGGATGTGCTTGAGGTGAGAGAGGCTCTTGATGAGCTTGCAGCCAAAATAGCCTGTAAGAAAATCAGTGATGAGCAGCTTGCGAATCTAAAAACCATAAAGGACGAGTTTAAGAGGAGCATGGATTCAGGAGATGTGAAAAAGATAGCTGAGGAGGATGTGAAGTTTCACGATGCTATCTATGAGGCAACAAACAATGCGAAGCTTGTATCTATGATGAACAATATCCGTGAGCAGATGTACCGCTACAGAGTGGAGTATTTGAAAGACCCAAAGAATTATCCGATGCTTGTGAAGGAGCATGATGCCATCTACAGGGCGCTTGAGGCAAGAAATATGGAGCTTGTGACTACAGAAATGCATACGCATGTGGCCAATCAGGCGGTTGCTGTGAAGGCTGTGATACAAAAGCAGGATGAAGAGAAGAAATAAAACAGAAATATAACGAGATTATAGCAGACAAAGATAATAAAATACAAAATAATATAACAAAACCAGGGGCTGCCGGTTGCACTGACGTGTGAACGGCGGCCTTTTTTAGTGGCTTAGTTAGTGGCTTAGATAATAGCAAAAAATAAGTAATCAGGGATATTTGCGGGCTTGTATGGTCATACTATATCAGGGATTTTAAATCTTACGGGATTTATTGGGTATATAGGAGAGTTAAAGATGACCACAAACATAGATGAGAACATAAAAAGCTTCAGGCAGATATATTCTGACTGCTCAGATATCAAGATGCAGGAGATGTATCTGGGGCGTGATGCTTCCATAAAGTGTTTTGTTGCATATATTGAGGTGACATGTGCAGGCTCCGGTATCAATAACAGTGCGTTTGGACGATTTACATCATACCTTGAAGGGATAGACCGGGATCAGGTTAAGGAAGTACTTGACAAAAATCAGGCAGCTCTATCCGAATTTGCACATCTGCACACGGTTAATGAGGCAGCCCAGATGATGCTGACAGGAGACGTGATTTTTTTTGTGGATGGCTATCCGGATGCCTTCAAGCTTCCAGACAAGGGATATCCCGCCATGTCAATTCAGGAGATTGATTCGGAAAAGGTCATAAGAGGCTCAAATGAGGGCTTTGCTGATTCAATAAAGATAAATACTGCACTTATCAGGCGCAGGTTAAGGAGCACTCGCTTAAAGTGTAAAGAGGTGAAAAAAGGGGCTTCGCGGACACAGCAATGTGGACATATTGTATGTGAGAGACCTCGTAAAACCGGGGCTTGTAGAGGAAGTGGAAAAGAATCTGGACAGCTATGTGATAGACCATGTGGGTGACTCGGGAGTTCTTGAACAGTTTGCTGAGGCAAAATGGTATTCACCGTTCCCACAGCTTCAGACCACAAAGCGGCCGGATGTGGCGGTAAATGCGCTCCTAGAGGGGAGGGTGGTGGTGCTGTGCGATAATTCACCGATAGCAATAATACTGCCAACCACCATGAACAATTTTTTAAAAACCGCAGATGATTACTATAACAGAACGATAGCGGCAAGCTTTGCCAGATTGATAAGGTACGTGGCAGCCTTTATGTCATTTACATTGCCGGGGCTTTATCTGGCGGTCACAAATTTTCATACACAGATACTGCCGACACCACTCATACTGGCGTTTTATGAAGCAAGACTCGGCTGCCCGTTTCCACAGCTCATAGAGGTGCTCATGATGGAGCTGTCCTTTGAACTGCTTCGCGAAGCCGGCATAAGACTTCCCGGAGCCATGGGAAATACGATAGGCATAGTCGGAGGCCTCATAATCGGACAGGCAGCAGTGGATGCAAATTTAGTGAGCCCTATAGTGGTCATCCTGGTTGCATTCACCGCACTCTGCTCGTTTGCCATACCGAGTGAGGAGTTTGCATTTTCATTTAGGATACTCAAATTCGCTGTAATAATTATGTCGGCATGGCTTGGATACTTTGGATTTTTAATAAGTCTGATGGTGATACTTTTGCATCTTGCAAAGCTCAAAAGCTGTGGTTATCCATACATGATGCCATTCGTGGGCAGCGAGCTGACAGGCGGCGAGGATGAAAAGGACAGTATCATACGATTTCCGCTTCGAAGACTTTGGAGGCGGCCTGTATTTGCAAGAGAAAAGGAGTGCAGGAAGCTGAAAGAAAATCGGACAAAATAAGTTGATGAAAATGGTAAAATTGTATTATTGTAATTAAACAATACAAATGATAACATATATATTATGTATGAATTTGCGCGAAAGGGAGAGAGGTTATGGAACAAAAAAGAAAAGAAGAAATAAGAAAAAGTATAATTGCCTGTGACAATGATATAGTTAAACTCAGATCACAGGCTGAAAATCTTGAAGAAATCATAAAAAATCAAAAGTGCACGCAAAAACGTTTTGAGAGTGAATGCGATAAGTATGAAATCAAAAGGCAGAAAAAAAAGATAAAATTAGAGAATATGTCATGTTTAATACAGAATGTTAAGCTAGTTGAAAGATATGTAGGAAGAATGAGCGATCGAGTATCTGGCAATTGTTATAATGTTAACAGTAATAGATTATTGAATATGATGAAACAGATGGACAAAGAGATTCTTAATAATGAAAATATGTTAGAAGAAAAATATGACATGATTTCTTCAATAATGTATAAAAGACAAATCTTAAAGTATGAACTGAGGAGGTTGGGATAGTGGCAGTTATGAATCCTTTGGGAAGTAGAAATATAATTATTATTGATGATAATTATATAGGAGAGTATTCACAGGCATATATGGAGGTGGGAAAACAGATAGATGATATTATTATTAAATATATCGGAATATTAAAAGGGATTATAGATGATGGAAGTATGAAAGGACTTACTGCCGAAAAATTATATAGTTTTGCGGACACTGCAAGCATGTTACTATTTAAGACAGCAGGAGTTTTGTGCGATAACAATAAAAGCAATATGCAAAAATTTATACAGGATATTGATGAGGCAGACAGAGAAATTTACTAAGGAGAATATGTTATGAGCAATGTTTTACAAATTGATAGAAATGGTATTGATGAAGCTGTTAACGACTTACAGGAATTGATAAATGAAATAAATGAAGTTAATATTTCAAAAAGTAAGCAGGAAGGTGATGAAGGCATGGCCTACACTGCCATACAAGAGGGAGAAAAGATAATTGAAAATGTAAAGACGGATTTACAAGGTCTTATACAGGCAACGGCTGATTTTATCGTAAAAATAAATGGTAATTTTGAAGATACAGACCAGAGATGTGCTGAACAGATAAAAGGAGAAGTAAAATAAAATGGGACGAATAAGAAAATTTACACAGGAGGCTTATGATGCGTTGCAGTCAGGAGTTTCAGATGATGGTGAGATACTGGATTTTTTTAGCGATATACCATTAAATATATCGAATTTTTTTAATTCGCTTGAACTTGAAGATGATTTGTCAAATTTTCAAAGCTATCTAAGAGATATATCAGATTTTGAGAATTATACAGCAAAAAAGATTGATGATATTTTTAGGGATGTAATTAATGTTGATGAAACTTATGCAACAATATTTAGAGATTTTAATTGATAGGATGACAGATTTTGATACTATAATTAATAAATTAAAAGAGTCAATTTCAGATGTGAATTTTGAGAATAACTTTTCAAAAGATGGATTTATAAATTCGCTTCCAAAGGAAACAGAGAATATAATAGGAGTAAATTGGAAAAATATATTAGATAAAGATGCCGATGACATATCAGATGAAGAATACAATATGATTGCGGAATATATTATTAAAAATGGTGATGCCGACATTTTAGAGGAAATTCTGGTAGATTGCTATACGATTAAGAAACCAAAGAACGGAGAAAGAAATCCTGTTGTTTTTGATAATGGTATTGAAGGAAAGACAGAAAAGTATTGGTACTCTTTAAATAAAAAATATAATGGGTTATCTGCAGCTATAAACAGGGTTACACAAATATGGATTGCAATAGGATATACATCAGAAAGTGATGAAAGAAATAGATGGATTTCTACAGCAGCACAGTATAATACTTTTTTTAAAGAGTTTGGTAAAAATAAAGACCTGGTTATGGTAAGAGAAATAAAGCTGGATGGTACTATAAAAGAGTTAAATTCTAATCTTATTGATATTAAAAATAATAAAGCCGGAGATTTGACTGCTGTGTATTATCCATATTTTTCACAGCCAACAATAATAGAAGGAGAAGTCAACAATAAAAAAGTAATGACCACTTCATTTGCTGGATTTGATCAGGGAGGACAGGATGATCTTGCGAACAAAGGGATAAAGTACATAAAGGGCAAAAT
>ENA-OQJE01000046-OQJE01000046.1-human-gut-metagenome-genome-assembly--contig:-NODE-46-length-25423-cov-3.485096_pt1 | contig 25423 bp, 28 predicted proteins | sample MGYA00242594_ERZ504760 | MGnify/ENA primary metagenome ERZ504760 (study PRJEB26092, sample SAMD00036358) | human gut metagenome | host: Homo sapiens | study: EMG produced TPA metagenomics assembly of...
TACTAATTGACATAATAGCATATTCTATAACTCTAGGAATATATTCTTTGAAGTACAAAACATCAGAAATTTCTGATGTTTCTATATGCATCACCCTTTTTATTACCTTCAAATCATCCATTCTTTTTCCTATTGAATAGGATTTTGTCGCACTAGTTTCTCTTCGCACATAGTGATATGCATTAATAGGTGCATAATATAATTTGGATGAAATCTTTATGGTTTGATATTTAAAATAAAAATCCTCTCCAAATTTTATATCTTTATCGAATTTGCAATGCTTAATAATATCCTTTTTATAGAATGTAGCAACAGCTCCCCAACCAAAATATTTTTGCTCTATTAAAGTCTTTATTGCTTCTTCTCTATCCATAGCAAAATCATTTCCAAAGTCATACTTACAGACCGTGACTCCATTAGTATCAATCACCCATCCATTAAATAGTATATCTATATTGTTCTTTTCCAAAACATCTACCGCTTTAATTATGTAATCTTTCTCTACCCAATCATCAGAGTCAAGAAAAAAAACATAATCGCCAGTAAACATTTCGATACCTACATTTCTAGAATCACTTACTCCTGAATTGTATTTGTTTACAATTTTTATTCTGTTATCTATTTTAGAATATTTTTCAATAATCTCTGCTGTGTTATCTGTGCTTCCATCATTTATAATTATTACTTCAATATCATCATATGTTTGATTAATAACAGAATTTATACATTTTTCTATATATGCTTCTACATTATAAGCAGGTATAATTATACTAATTTTCATTTTCTTTAATCTCCTGTTTATCTTTTTGACTGATAATTCCATTAACCAAACAATACAAAACTGGTCCAACCACATAGTGAATAGAAACTATATATGTTTCAACAAAACCAGAAATTAGCATCAGAATAATAAGTGCTAACAAAATGGATTTGTCTACACTGTTTAAATATTTCTTTTCTGAAATGTAACTTTTGTAAATCATAATATATGGGAAAACACCAAGCAAACCATTTTTAATTAAGATGTTAACATGTGCCATTTCCACACTTGCTTCCCACCCAAGAAAACTTCTAATATTATTAACATATGTATTTCCATTATCTGCATATGCAATGTCTGAAATACCAAACATCAATCGTTTAGAATCATCCAACATATAATCTAAAAGATTTTGAAATCCTCTCATTCTATATGCATATGTTTTGATATTTATAAGTATATTGTTATAAAGATATATCGCCATCAGTATCAAAATAGCCCCAAATATAACCCCAAATACTTTTTTTTGTTCCTTCTTTAAACTTACTATTTTGTTATAATTTACACCTAACACAAATAGCACACACAAGACACATGCACCCTTTGAACCACTGAGAATCAAAAAATATGGAAATAGCACATAACGTATAAACACTTCTTTTTGTATTAATTCGGTTGGTACGCTTAAAAATATATATAGTTAAGAACAAAAAAGAAGCATCCATATCCCACCACAATAGTTTTTTACTTGAAATCCAGACACATATAGTATTCCTACAATTGATTCATCCGATCCAAGTGTGAGCCCCAATGTTCCGGTGATTGAGCCAATGAGTGCAGAAAAAACAGCTCCTGAAAAAATAGCATTCGCAGCAATTTTAATCCTCTTATTTGTAGACAGGACGCTTTGTGACTTCAATGCAAACGACATCAATGCAAATGAGGTCAAAGCAATCATATAGCAGGCTTTTGTCGGCGCCCCTTTTATAAATGCGCCAATTGACAGTAATAATGTCAATAAGAGTACTTTGATTGTTTCTGTTATGCTTACATGATTGGTCTTACTTGGCCAATAACATAAGATCAATAATACCACTATCCCTAAATACTCAATTAAGTCTCCGAATTTTGCACCTATATATTTTCCGTTTCCGATTGTAATCAGAAAGAATCCCAGAAAAGGCAAGATATCTTTCGCTTTGATTTTCATTTTGTAATATTTTCTCCTTCGGTAGCGTTGCCTCCACTAATTACCTTTCGATAGTCAGCTATTCCAGAAGTATAATACGAAAAAAGTTTTGCTGCCTTTTTGTAGCTTCCCAAACATTTTTTACTATTTCGTACTGATTGTAATATTGCAAGGAGGTATGAACTTCTTGGATATGCTGCTTCAATAAGTGCTCCCTTATCTCTAAAGTACTTTTCATTATACCCTTTAAACCAAGTTGAATCGCTCATATCAACGCTTGCTATTCTCATGGGGGTCTTATAGAGCTTTAAACCCTTTTCAATTAATTCCTTTAGAAATAATGTATCCTCTCCGCATGAATACGTCGCTCCACTTCCAAATAAGGTGTTAAAATAAACATTTTTACCTATAAGTGCGCTCTTCCTTATGGCGATATGAACCGACCCATATTCGCGAGACTCTCTTTTTCCTACGCGTGCATACTTTTCTATAGGTTTTCCTGATCGTTCGTCATTAAGTGCTGTTACATTGAAAACCAACGCATCAGCTTCTGGATGTTTTTGAAACTCATTTATAATATCTTCTCTGTAGGTGTCTGTGTATACCATATCATCATCTGCAATGCACAAAATCTCCCCTGTGCATCTTAAAAGAGCATTGTTTCTACTTCTTGATAATCCTCTTTCTGCAAAAGTATAACATTCTATCTTATATCCATGATAAAATACGCATTCATATTTCACACTATCAGACTGATTTATAATCAATACATCCGATGCAATATGCATCTTATCACATAGACCAATAATATCTGTCAAATTCATTGTTGCCACAAGTAGTTGTAATCTAGGCACTTTTATCCTCCACATATTTTATCCCATTAAAGTCTTCTATTTATAGAATTCCAATATGGAATTTTTAATTTTTTACCAAACATCAAATCGGTTTCTGACTTTATGTCTGGATCGAAACCCGAATTTGGCGATAGTGTTATCTCTCCAAAATATATTTTTCCATCTATATTGTACAAATCAATTCTTGCAAAAATAAAATCAGCGGATAATATACGCGCTATTTCTAACATTTTTTCAAAATTTTTTGGTCTCTCAATTTTGGGATTCTGAATCTTTTCATCGCCTTTATTCAATGGAACAAAATTCCACTCTTGATCATAATACAAATATGATGCTCTATGTGTATTTTTTACTAAAACGGTCTTTACAAACCAAAGTAACGTCTGGCTTTCCGTTAAAGCAATATATCTTATAATCCATAGGAACGTTTCCATTATCAGAAATAAACTTTTCACATATAATCCTTGGTTTAATATTTCTATATTGATATTCCCGACCGATATAAAAGAAATTACTTTTTAGCGATTTTTCAACTTTATCCTTTGCCTTTGTAAAATCAAGTTTATCTTTGTCCGTACAGACTACAAGGCCGCCAGAATCATGGTTGCATTTTAAGACAAATTGCTTTGGAAGCAAAGAAAAATCAATATCTTCATAATCCTTCCAACTACCCAATAACGGGATTAAATATTCCTCTCCTATTTTTTCTTTCACATAATCTCGTACCAGCAGCTTATCAGACACTATTGATTGCAGTGGAAATCTATAATTAAATTTCATCCACTGGAGCTTTTCATTCAAAGTTGTTGGGTTATCCATATTTAGCTTTCTTCCAACTCTTAGCCGATAGTAGAGCTTGATATAGTCTTTTATCTGGTAGAAACCTTTAAACTTTTTTCAAAAAAGTCATAACCTTATCTCTGTTCATAAACAATTTCCTTCTATATAATCTTCAATACTCGTAATGATGTTTATCGTATTAGATTCATAGCTGTTGTACTTTGTCCCTCGAACTGTATCTAGTGCAATTTCCAATTTGTTGGTATCTTGACAAGGACATATCAAATTCAAGTCATCAAACTGCTTTATCAGTTGGAGTTGATGGTCATCAACATGCTCACCATATTTTGCAAGTCTTGGAACTGCGATTTACCTTTTTTCCTTTTTTTACAGCTCCGATAATAGCTCCAGTACCTCCATGTGTTATAACAATGTCGGCTTTTCCCATTTCTTTGCTAAATTCATCTCTATCCAAAAACTTTTTGTAATTAAAGTTTTTCGGAAGATAATCACTGTATCCAATCTGCGCAAACACATCCGCTGCTTCGATTGTTCCTCGTTCACACAATTCATCTACGGCTTTCAGTAATCTATTAAATTGAAATTTCTGTGATCCAAGTGTTATAAAAATTTTCTTTCCCATTTAATAGATTCCTCCTAAATATTTGGCTTTAGGATAAAATTTCAGCATCGATTCCCACTGAACATAAAACCGATCTGCAAATTTATAAAGCAGCTTTCCAGTTTCTGTCGGTGAAGTAACTTTTGCAAAAGACTCTATATAAATCAGTTTTTTACCCATAAGTTTAGAAATCAGACAAATCGGTATCATAGCAAGAACTCCGGTACAGATGACCACATCTGGTTTTTCTTTTCTGTAAATGCCGATAGACTTCCAAGCATTTTGAATCATCCGCCAGATAAAATCTTTTTCTCGGCGATTGACCTGCTTCATATAATATGTTTTCTCACCCTTTGCTTCTGCACTATAATCAGTCTTCTCAGTAATGACAAAGCTGTCATATTTTTCCATCAACGGTTTTAACATCATGAGCTGCTCATAGTGTCCGCCTGATGAAGCCGCAAAGCATATCTTTACATTTTTCTTTTCATTCATCTCTCTATACTAACCCACACTTATCAATCTCTCTGGAAAATATCTCTCGTATAAACCTTATCTTTCACATCATCCAAGCACTTGTCATAGCGGTTTGCGATAATAGCATGGCTCATCTCCTTGAACTTAGCCAGATCATTAACTACTACTGATCCAAAGAAAGTCTCACCGTCTTTCAGAGTTGGCTCATAGATGATCACAGTTGCGCCCTTTGCCTTGATACGCTTCATGACACCCTGAATGGAACTCTGACGGAAGTTGTCGCTGTTGCTCTTCATAGTCAGACGATATACGCCGATGGTTACAGACTTTTCCTGCTTCTCATCATATTCATTGTCATCATCGTAGCCGTAGTAACCAGCCAACTTCAGGACACGGTCAGCAATGAAGTCTTTACGAGTTCTGTTGCTCTCGACAATAGCTTCGATCAAGTTTTCCGGCACATCTGCTATAGTTTGCCAGCAGCTGCTTCGTATCCTTCGGCAGGCAGTATCCGCCGTAGCCAAAGGACGGGTTATTGTAGTGGCTGCCGATACGAGGATCAAGGCAAACACCGTCAATGATCTGTTTGGTATTCAGACACTTGCTCTCCGCGTAGGTGTCCAGCTCGTTGAAGTAAGCCACGCGCAGTGCAAGATAGGTGTTAGCAAACAGTTTAACTGCTTCTGCCTCGGTGAAGCCCATAAACAGTGTGTCGATGTTTTCCTTAATCGCGCCTTCCTGCAATAGGCCAGCAAACTCATGAGCGGCCTCCACCAAACGCTCGTCATCGAGATCAGTACCAACGATGATACGAGAAGGATACAGATTATCATAAAGTGCCCTGGATTCACGCAGGAACTCCGGGCTGAAGATGATGTTCTTACTATTGAATTTCTCACGCACAGAAGCGGTGTAACCAACAGGAATCGTGGACTTAATGACCATAATAGCATTCGTGTTATATTCCATGACCAGTTTGATTACAGCTTCGACCGCAGATGTATCAAAGTGCTGAGTGTGGCTATCGTAGTTTGTAGGTGCCGCTATTACACGAAATCTGCATCGGTGTATGCGGTCTTCGCATCCAACGTCGCGGTCAGATTTAATTCTTTCTGTGCGAGGTACTCCTCTATATAATCATCCTGAATCGGAGACTTGCGATTGTTAATCAGCTCAACCTTCTCCGGTACAATATCAACTGCAGTTACCTGATGATGCTGACTAAGCAAAGTTGCAATCGACAGACCAACGTAACCCGTGCCAGCAACGGTGATTTTATAATTCCTCATAGTTTCATTCTCCTTACATTGCTCCATCATTTTTTAATACTCCCACAGCAGTCTGCCAAATAATCTTAATATCCCCCTTCACACTCCACTCCCCGATATACTGTGTATCCAACTTCACCACTTCCTCAAAGTCCGTGATATTACTCCTTCCGCTCACCTGCCACAGCCCGGTCAGTCCAGGCCTGAATGACATTCTGGCTCTGTGATGTGGTTCATACTTCTCCCACTCATCGAGTGTTGGTGGCCTGGTTCCAACCAGGCTCATATCTCCTTTGAGGATGTTCCAAAACTGCGGCAGCTCATCTATTGATGTCTTCCTTATGAACTGTCCTATGCCGGTTTTCTTTGTTCCATCCGACAGTATCTTATTGCCTATGATTCTCGGGTCAAAGTCCATCTTGAACATCATTCCGTCGCTCACCTTGTTTTGTGCCATGAGCTCCTTCTTTCGCTCCTCGGCATCCATGTACATGCTTCTGAATTTGTACATCTTGAACTTTCTTCCGTTTCTGCCGATTCGCTCCTGTGCGAAGAAAATCGGTCCCGGTGATGCGATATATATTGCCGGTCCCACAATTATCGTCACTATCAAGGTGATGATGCATCCGACCAGCCCTCCGAGTATGTCCATGCCTCTTTTTGCAAGAAGCTGTGTGGTGCTGGCATAGTTCATGCTGGCTGTGATGACTGTGTAGTCACCGATTTTTTCTATCTGATTAAAACTGCCTGCCATGGCTTTGTTTCTGGTGATGCCTCTGTGAACAGCTATTCCCATCTCCAAGAATATGTCTGCCATTTCGTAGGGATATTCGATCTCCGCACATGGTGGGATAAGTACCTCATCCACCCATTCCTCGCAGGCGTATTCCACTATCCCGTCATGGTTTGCTACGATTGGTATTTCGCATATGTTTTACCCTTCAGGTCGGCATCTGTTGCCGCTGCCACTATCTGTGTGTATCCAAAGCCATTTTCTTTTAATCCGTGAAGTGTCTCCTCAAGGAGCTTTTCCGGTGCTATGACAAAGAGTGATTTTTTCGATGAAGCAAAGCTCTTTTTTTTGATAATTTTCTTTAACACCACTCTGCCTAAGTACGATACGAGAATATATATTGGAATCATGATATAGTAAGACATACGCGAATATATCTCGCCCATCTGTGTGGTGAACAGGAAGAAGGTTGTTAATATTTCTACAAGCACCACATGCTTACATGTAGCTATGAGCTCATCGAGATAGCCGCGCTTCAATACATTTTTGAAGGCATCGGATACTATTTCCACGAAGAAATCTATGAGCAGAAATGCTGCTGCCAATATCCTGTAGTCCTTATCTGTGTATGGATTGCCAGGTCCAAAGCGCCATATGTATGAAACTATGAATGCTATCTGCATGCACAGGACATCTAAGAGCATAAAATCTATATGCTTGGTCCAGCCTCTTCCTTTCTTTCTGTACATTTTTTCTGTGTCTCCCTGTATTTCTTGATTACCCTATTTCCAGTTCATCCCTATGCTATCAAGCCTTGCTATGCGCTCTGTATCGAGCACCATGCCGCTGGCGTTCGGGTTTTTTCTTTTGCATCTGATATTTGATATCCAGCGTCCCAGCTTCACTCCGTCTGTGGAATATGATACCGGTACGTCCAGATTGCCGTTTTTCTCGTAATATGTTTTCGCAAGCTCAAATTTTCTGTTCCACTGTATGGCAGTCTTACTTTCTGATCTGTAGCCTATGCTCTGCAGGCGCTGTAGCTGCTCGTCTGTCATTGAGCGGCTATTAGTTTGATTTGACAGCCACCGTCCAAGCGGTATGCCGTCTGCTGTAACGTACTTTGCAGGTACTTCGAGGTTTCCATGCTCCTTGTAGTAGGATTTGGCCGCGCTGTAGTACTCTTCCCATTTCTGCTTGTTGTGGTCCCATATCATGCCAAGCTCCTCAAGTGCTTTTCTCTGCTCATCGGTGAGTGCCTGCTCTATGCCATACTTTTTCACCTTGAAGCGCATGTTGTTGATCCATGAGCCGAGCCTAAAGCCTGTAGGCGATACGTATTTGGCCTTGATGTCCAGATTGCCGTAAGTATTGCGGTAGCATTTCAGCTCTTCAAGAACCTCCTGCCAGCTTGAATCCGTAACATCCCATATCATGCCTATGTCGTTTAGCTTTTGTATCTTTTCCCAGGTGAGGTTTCCGGATATATTGCCTGACTTCACACGCCTCTGGGTGTTTATCCATGCTCCCAGTGTGAGGCCTGCCCCAGTGACATAGCTCTTTGGTATCTTGAGATTTCCATTTTCCTCATACCACTGCTTTGCTGCCTCATAGTATGTGTCCCACGCGCTTCCCAGATTTTCCTGCAGGCGCATGAATATCTCCCTGCTGTCCTTTGTCTCGTCAATGATGCGGAATCTGTCGTCAAAGTGCTCTCTTGGCGAGTGAGTGTCCGGATACAGTAAAAATGCTTCCTGCATTTCGTTTTTCAGGCAGTCTATGCAGTATAGACTGTCGAAGTTGTTGACCAGGTCAAAGATGACTGGCTGGTTTTTACTTCCTGCTGACAGTGCTCTGCCTATCTGCTGCAGATAGATGATTGGCGACACTGTAGGGCGAAGCAGTATTACTCCGTCCACATCGTCCACATGTATCCCCTCGTTCAGCATATCTATGCAGTAGAGGAGCTTTAAGTGGCTTCCTGTGTCCTTTTTGAATTCGGCAAAGGCTTTGCTGGTCGATGCTTCGTTGTAGTACGCTGTGTATATGTGTGGCTTTTTGTCCACCTTGCTAAACCAGTCGGCAGCCTGCGATTTCATCTCATCCATATGCTCTCTGCCCGAGCAGAATACTATGTATTTGCCATCAGGCTTTGTCATCTGTCTGGCAAAGACCTCTGTGAGGCCGTCTGCCTGCTCGAGTGCACGCTTTAGCTGCTCTAGAAGCTTTTCGTTTTCCGATACAAGTCCCGGGTTTGATAAGCCCTCGATTCGTTTTTTCAGTTGTTCGAGCTCTTTCTTGTATGAATACATGGCTATGACATATTTAGGCTCCGGAAGTATTTCCCTCACGATTGTTTCTCCGAGTGTCATCTCTGAGGCTATGTTGCCCTCAAAGAGCTCCTCTGCCATATTGCGCTGGTTGTCCAGATACCGTATGTTTGTCGCTGAGAGCCCCAGGCGCTTTGCGTTCGGATATGCTTCCAGAAGCTTTTTGACACTCTTGCCCCATTCTGCCGCTCCACAGCGGTGGAACTCATCGAGTATGATATAGTCAGGGTGCAGGGTGTCTATGCTGTCCTCATGCTTCATGAGTCTGCTGTATGACATGTATTCTATGTTTGAGAACTGTGTGTCTATGTTCTCAAGCTGTGTCTTGTAGATGTACTCACTTGGCGATAGCCATAGAAAGTGCCTGTGTGGATGTTGCTCCACGAGCTTGAAGGCTATCATCGACTTGCCCGTGCCGGTTGGATGGATGACGGCTGCCATCTGCTTTTCCTCCAGCATGGTCTCGACTGCTCTGTATGCATCTTCATTATGTTTGTAAAGATGTATGCTCATTTGCTGCCTCCGGGTGAAACACTACATTAAAAGGGAGGTTGGATTTCGCAGATTATTACAATCTGCGAAATCCAACCTCCCTTATGTATAAAATAAGCATTTTATATAAATATGACCATTTTTCTGACCATTTATGGGATAACTATAGAATTGATTGCGGAGCGCTTAGTCTCCAGATTTGGATGCACATAGCGATTCAATGTAATATTTACATTGGAATGTCCAAGAATCTCACTTACACTCTTAGCGTCAGCCCCACTGCTGATACAGTTTGTGGCAAAGGTGTGGCGTAATGCATGAAAGTGAGTATTCCCGATACCTGCTTCTCTTATATAGATATGAAATCTATTCTGATAAGTGCGGGGATCCATAGGCTGATTTTTCTTTAGAAAATAAGAGTCACCTTTTATTGAAGTGTTATAATAATCTGACAGCTTGTCATATATAAAGTCCGGAATAGGAATCTCACGAAGTGAATTTGAAGTCTTTGGTGAATCTATATATAAAGAAGTCTTTCTCGTGGCTGTGTGGTTATTTTGTGATGAACCGGATGTGTGTACCGTATCTACCGGTAGTCTCTGCACTGTGCGATTGACATGCAGAGTGCGACTAATCATGTCGATATCTTCCCATTTCAGGGCACAAATTTCTCCTAAACGCAGCCCCATAAAAAGGCACAATAAAATACCGAGCTTATAGATATCAAGCTCGGTAAGAAGATACTCGGTTAGCTTTTGCTGGTCTGTTGTATTGATTGTATTTATGTTATTTGAGGATGTGACGGATGAACGTTTTGCCCGGTACGACAGATGAATTTCTACGGTGCCATATGTGGCAGCTCCATATGCAAGGATTGAATTGAATATACAAAGTATGCTCTTTGTAACGCTCTCACCGGCTGTCTCAGGCAGTAGCTTAAGTATTTCATTGTGATTTAACTGATCTATGACACTTTCTCCCCAGTTTGGTTTGATATATTTGTTGTATATAGTAGAATACTTTTGAATGGTAGAGCACTTCCGGCTGGATGCTATACTTTTAAGCCATTTCTCAGCGACTTCTTTTACGGTGATAGCAGACTGCTTTGGGGCTATAGTTTGATTAAGTGAAGCTGCTTTTGCTGAAAGCAGCCTTTCTGTTACTTCCTTATAGCTGTGGCCGTATACCGATTTGCACTTTTTACTGCCGGCTGTGTCTACTATGTAGTAGCGGCCCTCCCAGCGTCCGTCGGCTCTCTTTCTGATGTTGGTTCCTCTTCTTGACATAATGTATGCCTCCTTGTGATTATTTATTTCAATAGAAGAGGAATGAAATACTTAATATTTATCTGTTTTCCATATGTCTTTACCATTTTGGAATGCTCTCAGCTTTGTGAGTTTCTTTTCATATAATGCTTGTAGCCTTGGGATACGCATATAACGTTCGATTAAATCTTTTTTATACAAACTAAAATCCATTTCTGCTTTATCAATATTTACAATATTTCTATCCTTTACATATGATAGAAGCCGTACTTCTTTAGAAATAAAAGAATGTGTCTTTATCTCATCAATACGAATTGAACCAAGATGCTCGTATGGAATATTATAGAACATAGAATTACCGGAATCATATATAGGTGCAAATCCAAGTATTTCTAATGTGTCAGGATTTCTGACTATAGAAATATTATTCATGTGTCTGTCGGTATTTGAAATGAGATAGTCAGTCATTATTTCATAATCCATAAAATAATCAAACTCTTCTTCTTTTATTCCCAAACCAAGACAGACCTTTTTCAATGGATAATAATATGATTCATTTTGCTTAAGCTTGACTGATTGCAATAATTCCCATGCACTGATACATTCCAGATTTTCTGAGCAAAAATCATATGAAAGACATCCAAGTCCTTCAATTCCACCTTCTACTGTTAACAATGTGGGAGTGTATACTGTGAAATTTTTAAATTTTTGTTTTCTATGAAGTTCTGTTGCAAATAGTTCGTTTATACTTTGCTGGTATGATTCTCCATAATTACCTTTAATCATATATCTGCGGCCTGAAGTGTCAATACACCATTTTTTCTGAAGTTCTCCCTGTGAAGCAGCGCAGTTAAATTTTGTTTTCTTCCTTAAATCAAGTAAATTGTCCTTGTTTAGTGTTATTTCACCAAATGTATCTACGAAATCATTTGTAAACAGATTTACATCTTTCCATTCGATATCTTCACCACGAGGTTTAATCCAATAACAATCCGACAAACTTAAGGCCAAATTATCTACCAAAGCACTGTTTGTTGAAGAATATCCAAGTCTTTGCAGGGCAGTCTTAGCTCCGTGCCTCGTCTTAGGAATAGCTCTGTCCTTCCACCAATCATGAAATTTCATATCATTCATCTGTCCACCTATAGGAAAGTGGGCAAGAGCTGCTTCATTTTTTCTGTAATTTCCGAGAGTTCCCCCTTCTGTCAGCTCCATCAGGCAAACAGGTATATCTTTATGCATTAAATAGTATTCTTTAGCTATTTTCTTCGCCATATATTAACTCCATATAATATCTTCTGTTTTATCAAGTCTACAATCACGATTAAATTTATCAACTATTTCATAATAGGATTCAAACAAATCAGCCACATATAATGAAAGATTTTTTTCCTTAACACCATCAAGATCTTCACCTATCTTGATTTTTGTACCTATTGAATCAATTAAATACCCAGCGTCTCTGTTATAATAATAAATCTTACCGTTATTATCTTCAATTTTACACATATTATCATTATCTATCGGTAACTGGTTGGCAATTAATTTTATAATATAAGGAGTAGGCGAGCTTTCTCCCTGCTCCCATTTTTGCAATGTACTTATTGGTATATTGAACATTTTTGAAAAACTACGTTGCGAAAGGCCGGTAGTATTTCGTATTTCCTTAATGTTCATAATAACAAACCTCCCATAAAAATATATCCAATTTGGTTACTCTTTTTGTTATTATACCCAAATCGGATATATAATGTCAATATAATTTAATTTATTTCTGACCACAATTTTGACCATCTAAAACTAAAAAATATATAAAATACATCCCAATATTCCCTTAAAAATGTAAAAAGATACAAAAAAAGATACGATAGTTGACATAAAACGACTTAAGTTTTATTATATATCTAGTGTTTTTTAACTAGAGGTGATTTTCGCAGATTGTAATAATCTGCGAATTTTTTATTTACATTCTTTCTGATTAAGACATTAGCAAAAAACACCTCCATTGCACTGCAATAGAGGTGTTTTCTTGTATCTTTACTCTTCAATCATCGACAGACGTTCCTTAGCCATCTTAATGTCTTCATCTGACGAATTAAGCATTTGTTTTGCTGCAGCTACAGTACCATCATTTTTGAAGAAGGTCACCAATGTAGAAATTCGCTCTTCTCTTCGTCCTTGTTCGATTCCTTGTTCTTTTATTCCTTGACTGAGATTACACATAGATTTCAACAGCTCCTTTCTGTCACCTTCCATTTTAATATCAAACTCATTCTCCAGCATATCGTTTTTTTCCTCAGCACTTAGTTCTGGCAGAAACAATTATATAATAATAACTCCATCCAATGCAATAGCCCAAATGTCATCAAAAAGAGAGCCAAAAAGAGAGCGGGCCGGCGAATGGGAAGTTCGCCGGTCCAGATTTACACTAGGAGCAAAGTTTATACTTTGCGGAGATAAAATATATTTATAGAAAACCAAATATTTGGTGATCTATCATTTTGTTTTGTGGCCATTCCTGTTGTCGCGACCACATGCAAATATTTATAGAAATGTTTAAATATCTGCGAATAACGAATTAGTCATTATAGCTTATGCATATTGTGCTTATACCGCTGCCAGCTTCTTTCCAAGCTCCTCGCAGGCTGTCTTTGCATCATCGTCCGGTGCATCCTGGCAGATAACACCCTCGCCGCCTACCACTGTAGCTCCGGCTGCTGTCATTCGCTCTACCCAGTCGCGCATCCACTCACCATCACCCCATCCGTATGAACCGAACAGACCGATTGTCTTGCCTGCCACGCAGCCCTCAAGCTCTGTGACAAAAGGCTCCATCTCGCCCTCCTCAAGTACCTCTGCACCCATTGCAGGGCATCCGAGTGCGAATGCTGTCTCTGATTTAAGCTCATCTATTGAAGCACTGCTTACGAATACGATTTCTGCTTCCTTTCCGGCATCTGTGACGCCTTTTGCAACTGCCTCTGCCATTGCTGCTGTATTGCCCGACTGCGACCAATAAACTACACTGATTTTGCTCATTTTAATTCCTCCTATACCGCAATCTGCTGCGGTTCTTCTTTATATATTTCCAGTATCAGCCTCATATCTATATCCTCGGCCAATAGCTGTATGACACTTTCCTTCGCCTTTTCAAAATCCTCAAACATCTTCTTTTTGAGTGGTACGTTGCGGTACACCTTCCAGTATCCTGAATACAGGCAGCCGCATCCGTTATGCTCTATAAAGCCTCTCACATCCTCTATCGGATATCCAAGCAAAAGCCCCATCTCATGTGGAAACTGCTTGTGTTCATCATTCAGATACGCTTCGTAGCGTTTTTTGAATCTAAGTAATATCTTGCCGAATGAAAAATCCTCATATCCCGCTTTCTTTAGTATGTCCAAAGCCTCTGAATTATTCAGATATGCTTCTAAGAGGCTCCTGCGGAATAAGAGGAAGGCGGTTTTCTCATTCCTTGCTGCGAGCCTGAAATGTGATATCCCGGAAGCCCTCAGAATCACTCTCATGGCACTCTCATCAGTGCTGTCTATCATGAGCATATTTGAAATTCTCGCTCCTGTAATTAGCGGGGCACACTGGAGGGCAAGCTGCATTTCCACGCTCTTTAAATCCATGCTCATAGCAATCTGAAATACTTCCTGGCACATTTTGGCTCCTTTCGTGTTAGTTATCTCTAACCTGAGTTAAATATATCTTACTTGTACCTATATGTCAAGTATTTTTTGCCATTTTTACACTTTTTATTCTCAATTAATTGCAACAAAAAACACACTAAGAATCTTTAATTCTCAGTGTGCTTTCCTTATTGCCGTTCTTCTTTTTATACAATTCCTATAAAACCAGGCTTATGACACCTGCACTCTATACATATTTTTGCGGTCAATCGCTCCAATCTCTTCGAGCGTATTGATCATCCGATACACCGTAGCAGTCCCGATAGAGTGGTCTATCTTCGACGCCCGGTAATAAATCTCTTTGCAGCTTCCGCACTCGCCCTCGAGGATTACATCAAGTAAAATAAGTCTCTGCTTTGTAATCCTGCATCCGCTGTCCTTTAGCTTGCCAACGATTACCTCTTTTTGCTCTATTGCTTCTTTCGACATACATCCTCCTATCGTTACCGATGCCGGCAGATGCAGCTTAAGCGGCAGATGAGTTCTTTCATGAAATGCCCATCATGTGCTTCATACACACCATGCCGTGGATTAATGACAGCCCTTGCAATGGCTGCAGTCCATTCCACACTGCAGGCTCTTGCCTGCCTTCTTTGATTTGATTATTGTCCTGATTACAAGTGCAACTATCACTACGAGAATTGCAATTACAATGATATCAGCCAGCATGTCATCATCTCCTATTCACTACAAATGCTACTAAATATACTACTGCATTATTTCTTTTCCTTGAAAAATCCTATTATTATCTTTACGGCAAGCCCCAGCAGGCATAGAAGAACTATGACTGCTATGAGGTCTGCTGTGTTAAATTCCAGATTGATTCTCATTTAAACATCTATTACACGTTTGATGCCGCAAATGAAGTGTTCTTTACTGTTGCCTTATTAGCGTCTTTTCTGAACAATAAGTATAATACACCTGCAAGGAGGACAAATGCAACTACTGTCCAGAAGTTAAAGGCTACCTCACCTATGCAAAGTCCCACAATCTGGTAGAACATAAGTGTTACACAGTAAGCTGATACGTTCTGGAATATGATTGTAAACCAGAAGAACTTACGGTTGTTAAGCTCCTTTGCTGTTGTTGAGATAGCTGCAAGACATGGTGAGTCAAACAGGTTAAACAGTAAGAATGATACTGCTACCATTGTTGTTGGGAAGAATGCTGCAAACTGATCATGCATGCTTACTGCATACTCCTCTACCTCTCCAAGTCCTGAGAGTACACCCATTGTTGAAACGATACCCTCTTTTGCTACAAAGCCTGAGAGTGATGATGCTACTGCCTGCCATGTATCGAATCCGAGCGGTGCAAAGATAACTGCGATAGCAGATCCGATTACTGCGAGTAAGCTGTTTTCTGTGTCAACAAGTCCGAATGCGCCATCCTGAATGCCGAAGCTTGAAAGGAACCACATAACTGCACAGCAGAGGAAGAGGATTGTTCCGGCCTTCTTGAGGAATGCCCATACTCTCTCCCATACGTGTAACAGCACACCCTTTACTGAAGGAATATGATACTGTGGGAGCTCCATTACGAACGGTGCAGGCTCGCCTGCAAATGCTCTTGTCTTCTTTAAAATGATACAGTAGATGATTGTGAGGCCGATTCCTGCAAAGTACATAAGAGGTGCCATCCACCAGCAGCCGTCACCCATGATAAAGCCTGCGATAAGTGCGATAACCGGAAGCTTTGCTCCACATGGGATATTTGTTACTGTCATCATTGTCATACGACGGTCTTTTTCGTTCTCGATAGTACGTGTTGCCATGATTCCAGGTACACCACATCCTGATCCGATGAGGAATGGGATGAAGGACTTTCCTGATAGACCGAATCTACGGAAGATTCTGTCCATAATGAAGGCTACTCGTGCCATGTATCCGCAGTCCTCAAGGATTGAGAGGAATAAGAATACGATAGCCATCTGTGGTGCAAATCCGATAGGTGCACCAAGACCTCCGATGATACCGTCAACTACAAGTGATACGAGCCATTCAGAGCAGCCTACATTTTCCATGAATGTCTGTACTGCCGGCTGAATCCACTCACCAAAGAGTGTGTCGTTTGTCCAGTCTGTTACAATTCCACCAAGTGATGATACTGCAACATAATATACAGCCCACATAATGAGTGCGAAAATAGGCAGTGCCAAAAATCTGTTTGTAACAATCTTATCAATTTTGTCTGATACTGTCTCTTTTCCGGCGCGTGCCTTCTTTACGCATGAGCCGATGATTGAAGATATGTACTGATATCTCTCGTTTGTGATGATACTCTCTGTGTCATCATCGTATTTGTCCTCGAGAGCTTTAATCTCTGCGTCTACATTTGGAGCACTCTTTAATACCTCAGAAATCTTTGAGTCACGCTCTAAAAGCTTGATTGCAAAGAATCTCTTCTGGTTCTCTGCTACTGCAAGACCAAGCTTATCCTCGATGCCTGCGATTGTGCTCTCCACATCATCTGCGAAGTGATGTACCCTCTGAACGGATTTACCTGACTTTGCAATCTGGATTGCCTTCTCTGCAGTCTCCTTGATTCCTGTCTTCTTTAAAGCTGAAATCTCAACTACCTCACAGCCGAGCTTCTCTCCAAGTGCTTTGATATTGATTGTGTCTCCGTTTTTCTTTACAATGTCCATCATATTGACAGCCATAAGCACCGGAATGCCAAGCTCGATAATCTGTGTTGTCAGATACAGATTACGCTCGATATTTGTTCCGTCCACGATATTGATAATCGCATCAGGCTGCTCTCCGATTAAGTAATTTCTTGCAACAACCTCCTCGAGAGTATATGGAGAAAGTGAGTAGATACCCGGTAAATCCACCAGGTCCACATCCTTGTGACCTATAAGCTTTCCCTCTTTTTTCTCAACTGTAACACCAGGCCAGTTACCAACATACTGATTGGCACCTGTTAAGGCATTGAACAGTGTTGTTTTTCCGCAGTTCGGGTTTCCTGCGAGAGCAATTTTTACTGCCATGTTTTAATCTCCTTATTTTTGTTTGTTCATTCTGCCTATAGTTTGTATTTGCTAACCTATAGTCAAAAAAAATTTACTCTACTTCTATCATAGAGGCATCGTCCTTACGAAGTGATAGCTCATAGCCTCTCACTGTCACCTCTACCGGATCGCCAAGCGGTGCCACCTTGCGGATAAATATCTCAACACCCTTAGTAATTCCCATATCCATGATACGTCTCTTGACTGCGCCCTGGCCTGTGAGCTTGACAACTTTGACTGTCTCGCCTACTTTGGCTTGCTTTAATGTCTTCATGCTGACTACTCCTTTTTTAATTTATTGTTTAAAAAATTTATATAAACGTTTGCATAATATCATATACAAAGTCGTTTAAATCTTAAATGATTACAGCTTATACAGCACATTGCTGCATGTGTTGTATGTGTTATATGTGTTATATATGTCATACATGCTATATCCATGCCTGTTACATATGTTATATCAGACCATGATCTTATTTGCCATGTCCTTGCCGATTGCTACTCTGGCGCCCTTTACATTGACTATCATATTGCCGGCTATCTCTGAGATGACAGTCACCTCTCCGCCTACTACAAAGCCCAGCTTCTCAAGGAAAGATCTCACCTCTTCCTTTCCGCCGATTTTCTTTGATTATCTGTGCCTCCCCAGCACCACTCATTGATAATGGCATCATATTTACCTCTTTTCACGTCTTTTCTTCATGACTTTAATGATAAAAAACATCATTTGGTACCTCTTACGGCTGTTAGTATACTCTAACGTAGCTTAGATGTCAATAATATTTTTTAGATTTTTCTTACTTTTTTCAGTTGTGGCTAATAGGGTGGGTCCCAAGACTCGGTACCATCGGGCTTGCTCGCGGAGTCTCACCAGCTTAGTACTCTCGCGTTCGCTACTAAGATACTGTACGAAATTATGCTTGTTAGGATTTTCTGCAATTTCAGCTTCTTTTTCACGCAATTTTTCTGGCTTATGGGCTGGGTTGGGGAGCTGTTTTGGGGATTTCTGCGGTTTCAGCTACTTTTTTCTGGATTTTTTTTCGGCTTTTGAGTCAAGTCCAAATTTGTGTGTAAATTCATCTTCCAGCTATATTAGTCCGTCTATGCTGCCTTTATCTTCAGGAGATTTGATTGAATGGAGCTTAGTTTGTCATAGTATTCTTTCATATCAAAAATTCTGTGACTGACACTCCAATCATTATGATCATCCTGAAGAACTGCACCAATCAGTCGTATAATAGATTCCGTATTAGGGAAAATCTGAATGACCTTTTCTCGTCTTCTGATCTCTCTGTTTTCACGCTCTATTATGTTGCTGGTTCTTAATGCAATACGATATTTTGAGGGAAGTGCCATGATGGTAATGCTATCTTCAAACCCTTCATCAAGGATAACCATTGCTTCATTTGCAACATCCTGATATTCATCGTATATTGATTCTTTTAGGCGACGGGCTTCTTCAATAGTAGTTGCATTGAACATATCTCGCAATTCAGAAGCTAAACCAGTGCTGTATTTTTTTGGACACTTATCTATGATATTTCTAGTAAAATGAGCCTGACAACGCTGCCATGAAGAACCAGAGAAGCTTTCCTTTATTGCTTCAACAAGCCCTGCGTGTGCATCTGATATCACAATATCCACGCCACGTAAGCCACGACTTTTAAGACTTTCAAAGAAGTCCTTCCAGGTGTTTACTTTCTCAGAATCGTATACTTCAAAACCGAGTACTTCCTTGTGACCTGTATTGTTTATCCCAATAGCGACAAACAATGCTTTGGACTTGACACGATGATCTTCGCGAACTTTTAAATATATCGCATCAACAATAATAAATGGATAATGTTCCGGTAATAAACGTTCTTTGAAATGTTTAATTGGAACATCAAGTTCCTTACAAATTTCAGAAACAGTAGATTTAGAGAAAGACTCTCCACAGAGTTCTTCAGTTACTTTTTTGACATTTCTGGTTGATATACCCTGCACTACCATTTCCATCATGGTTGTAATTAAAGCTTGCTCATTACGCTGGTAATTCTCGAATAAGGAAGTCTTAAATGGGACATTACGATGTCTAGGAACTTGTAATTCAATCTTTCCGATGCGAGTAGTTAATGACCTTGTCCGGGTTCCGTTTCTGTAATCAGAACGTTCTTGTGAACGTTCATAGTTATTAGCACCAAGTTGTTCGGTAGATTCAGCTTGAAGAACCTGATTAAGTAAAGCTTCCATAAGCTTGCCAAATGCTTCATCTTTAGTTTCTGAAAAAAGTCCTACAAAAAAATCACTATCTAATGTAAAATGTAATTGAGCCATGGGTTTCATCCTTTCAATTATGTTTTGTGTGGTAACTTAATTATAACTGAAAGATGAGCACTTGGCTCTTTTTATATAGATTTGTAATTTACACCATTATATAGACATTATCGGCTTTTGGGTTTGGTTGGGGAGCTGTTTTGGGATTTCTGCGGTTTCAGCTACTTTTTTCTGGATTTTTTTCGGCTTTTGGGTTGATTTTGGGAGCTGTTTTAAAAGTTTTATGGATTACAGCTCCACAAGGGCCTGCCTACTATGCTATCAACCTATGGCTATTGTACATTATGCTAATTTAGTCCTACTTAATAAATATACTTTTTTGACTGAGGTCGGTACGCGTGCCCCGGGCACCGATGGCGCACCCGTACTCTCCTGCAGGCACATAGCGAAACAGTTTAGATACTGTTAGAATTATGCCCACGAAACGCAGAAACGCTCCTGCAAGGACGCAGGAGCGAGGAGAACCGCGCCATGAACGGCGCGTTTTGACGGTTTCGTCAAGCATAGAAACCCTAAAAAGCATAATTCATACAGTATCTTAACTGTAAAGCGTAGCCTGCAGGAGAGTACGTGTGCGACACCAAGTGCCCGGGGCGCGCGTACCGACCTCAGTCAAAAAAAGTATATTATAATATTATATTACGTAAAACCAGCTCGAATCCGTCTCCATCTCGCTGGCCACAAGCTCCTTTCGCTCTCCTGTTCTGATGGAAAGCTCCTGGTTTTTGATGCTCACACGAGCCCCCGGCTCGATAGATGAGGTAATAAATGCATTACTTCCGATGACAGCACCTCTTCCGATGACAGTCTCACCACCAAGTATAGAAGCTCCGGCATAGATGATGACATTATCCTCAATAGTAGGATGTCTCTTCACACCCTTTAGCTTCTGACCGCCTCTGGTAGAGAGTGCTCCGATAGTCACACCCTGATATACCTTGACATTGTCACCGATGATAGTGGTCTCACCGACCACGATGCCTGTTCCGTGGTCTATAAAGAAATTCTTTCCAATAGTGGCACCCGGATGGATATCAATACCGGTCTTGCTGTGTGCATGCTCTGTCATCATACGCGGGATGAGCGGTACTCCAAGCAGATGCAGCTCGTGGGCTATACGGTTTGTTGTGATGGCAAGAAGTCCCGGATAGCAAAGGATAATCTCATTGTAATTGTAGGCTGCAGGGTCTCCGTCAAAAAACGCAGCCACATCAGTCTCCACCAAAGCTCTGATTTTTGGAATCCTTTTAAAGAAATCATTGCTGATTTTCTCAGACATATTGACAAGCTCGTGATGTGATAAGCTCCTGTATTTAGGATTCTGCGGCAGGGCAAGCACCACCTGCTTGCGCAGATTGTACATGATATCCTCCAAAAGAACAGCAATCTGGCTGTCCAGGTTGTAATATCTGAAGCTCGTGCCCTTGAAATATCCCGGATACATTATCTTAATAAGCTTTGAGAGCAGATCACAAACAGCCTCCTTGTCTGGCTGTGAAAATAGTGCCTGCTGATTTATGATTTTGTCATCATGATAATCGTCAAGTATCTGTGATACAAGCCCTTCTATCATTTCTTTATTATTATCCATATATTCGAAGCCTCCGAATTTACTATTTATAATATTTTTTTGCCTCCATACGCTCCTCCCATGTGCGGTTTATTATACCGCCTATGAAAAGCACATACATGCAACCATATAACCATACCATTATAAGCGCAATAGTGGTCATTGTGCCATAAAATGAAGAATAATTATTGTATTTATCCACGTACACAGAAAAGATTCCCGAAAAAATCATCCATGCAGCAGCCGCAAATACCGCTCCCGGCAGCTGGTACTTTGCCCTCTGCTTCTTGTTTGGCAGAAACACATAAATCACCCAGAAAAATAAAATAAGCACCGGCAGGCAGATTACCAGACGATAATCGACCACACTGCCTATTATACTTCCAATTATATGATGAACATTCGAAAAATACATCTTCCTGAGCATATTTCCAAACACCATGATACCCAGTAAAAAAATGAGCGCCAGTGCAAAAACGATACTGTAAAGCACCGAATATATGCGCCGCAAAATAAAATTTCTGTTTTCCTTCACATGGTACATATCATCAAGCCCAAGCTGAAACGAAATAAAAGCCTTTGAGCTTAAGTACACAGCTGTAATCATCGTGATAGAAAGCCTGCCTGTGCCGCTGGCATACACCTCACTTGCCAGATCCTTCATGATGTCACCAAACGACTCCGGAATAAACGAGCTCGCCCACATCAAAAAATCAGCCTCTGTAAGCGGTGTCCAGCTCAGCAGCGAAAAGAAAAACAATAAAAACGGGAAAACGACAGCATCAAAAAGAAGGCTGCCTGCCCTGCGTATGCAGAAATAGAGCTCTCTGAAAAATTGGTCACAAAATCAAAGGCTGTCACAATGATATCCCATCTTCTGCTGTATTTCCTCGCACTTTTTCCTTCGATGTTAGATTCTTTACAATCACCACCTACGGCCTTACGTTTCTCCGTTTTGATTTCCGGTGTTTTACTACCTAAATCCGGTCTACTTTGCTTTGTCATCTGCCTTCTTCTGGAATTTCTCCTCAAATACTATAAAACGCTCATGAGTACCCTCGCCAATGAGTCCTGCCTCATCAAAAGCCTTTACAGAAAAAGTGAGCGCTCTACCATCCACCTTCACAAGCTCCGACTCACAAGTCACCTTCATGCCAACCGGTGTAGCCGAAACATGCTTAATATCAAGCGCAGTACCAACAGTACCACTTCCCTCCTCAAGCTCAGGCGCAACACTCTCAAAAGCTGTATTTTCCATCAGCGCAATCATAGCCGGAGTAGCAAACACATCCATCGTACCGCTTCCCATAGCCTTCGCTGTCTTATCCAAAGTCACTGTAATCTCTTTCTTACCTTTAATACCTGTCTGTAACATATCAGTCTCCTTATATCTATATTATAAAATAAATCCTAGCATTTTTACGCCACAATGTCCAGTGAAAAATAAGTTTATAAACTTTTCACAATTCCAAAAATACCCAATTCATGCGGTTTTCTGTCGTTTTGTTAGCACTCACTATTTTTGAGTGCTAATTTTCTATTGACTTTTCCGATAATGCGAACTATTATTTTATTATGCTTATAAAACAAGCTGATTTACTGCAAATATTAAATGACCTACACTCGCGGAAATAAGCTAAATTTGCGGGTAGCAGACAGTTGTTCCGAAGATAAAATATGAACTGCCATAGGGTTCCATTACCGGACAAAGCGGCGCAACCAAAATCATGCCACAAACTATCCATACAAAATCCTGTGGCTGACTTCATATTTTCTCTGAGGAATTATTGGCTACTACATCGCAACCTTACAGCCCATAGCCGCGGTGTAAATGTGAAATAAAAAACAAGGAGTGTGTAAAAATGACAGAAAAACACGGCAATCTTTCAATTGACAGCGACAACCTGTTCCCTATTATAAAGAAATGGTTATATTCAGACCACGATATCTTCTATCGTGAGCTCATCTCAAACGGATGCGATGCCATCACTAAGCTCAAAAAGCTCGACATGATGGGTGAATATTCCCTTCCTGCAGACTACAAGGGCAAGATTCAGGTGCTTGTAAACCCTGACGAAAAGACAATAAAGATTATAGATAACGGTCTTGGTATGACAGCTGATGAGGTTGAGGAATACATAAGCCGTATCGCTTTTTCAGGTGCTACCGACTTCATCGAGAAATACAAGGACAAGTCAAATGATGACCAGATTATCGGTCATTTCGGTCTCGGCTTCTACTCAGCATTCATGGTAGCTGACGAGGTAACAATCGATACTCTCTCTTATAAAGAGGGCTCTACACCTGTACACTGGTCATGTGACGGTGGCACAGAGTACAACATGGAGGATGGCGACATGGACGACGTCGGAACAGAGATTACTCTCTACTTAAACGACGACTGTCTTGAGTTCGCAAATGAGTACCGCGCACGTGAGGTTATCGAAAAGTACTGTTCTTTCATGCCTACAGAGATTTACCTTGCAAAAGAAAATGCTCCTGAAGAGTACGAGACAATAGACAAGGCCGACAAGCGTGACACTGACACTGTCATCGAGGAAATCCATGAGGACGCCAAGTACGAGGAAAAAGAAAATGACAAGGGCGAGAAGGAGCAGGTAGAGGTATCTCCTGCAAAGGATCAGCTCAAAATCGTTAAGCGCCCTGTTCCGCTCAATGATACGACCCCACTTTGGACCAAGAGCCCGAATGAGTGTACCGACGAGGAATACAAGGAGTTTTACAGAAAGGTATTCTTAGACTACAAGGAGCCTCTTTTCTGGATTCACCTGAATATGGACTATCCTTTCAACTTAAAGGGTATCCTCTACTTCCCTAAGATCAACACAGAGTACGACTCAATTGAGGGAACTATTAAGCTTTACAACAACCAGGTATTTATCGCAGACAATATCAAAGAGGTCATTCCTGAGTTTTTGATGCTCCTTAAGGGTGTTATCGATTGTCCTGATTTACCGCTTAACGTATCACGTTCTGCTCTCCAGAATGATGGCTTCGTAAAGAAGATTTCTGAGTACATTACCAAGAAAGTAGCTGACAAGCTCATCGGTATGTGCAAGACAGATAAGGAAGCCTATGAGAAATACTGGGATGACATCAGCCCATTCATCAAGTTTGGCTGCTTAAAGGACGAGAAGTTCTGTGACAAGATAAACGACTATATTCTTTTCAAGGACATCAATGACAAGTATCAGACTCTTCCGGAGCTGCTCGCACCTGTTGCGGAGGATGAAAAATCAGATGCAGAAAGTGCCGATGCTTCTGATGATACAAAGAAAGCTGACAATACTGATGCAAATGCCTCTGATGAAAACAAGGAGCCTGAGAAAAATACAGTTTACTATGTCACAGATGTAGTACAGCAGGGTCAGTATATCAAGCTGTTCAAGGAGCAGGGCATGAACGCTGTTATCCTTGACCACAATATCGATACCTCATTCATCACACAGCTTGAGCAGAGAAATGACCACTACAAGTTCATGAGAATAGATGCAGACCTCACAGAGTCTCTCAAGGATGAATCCAGCGCAGACCTCACAGAGGCAACCACTACTCTCTCAGAGGTATTCAAGAAGGCTTTGAACAATGACAAGCTCACTGTAAAGGTAGAAAACCTTAAAAACGCAGATGTAGCATCTGTGCTCACACTCTCAGAGCAGGGCAGACGTATGCAGGATATGATGAAGATGTACGCAGCCGGAGGCATGGGTGGAATGGATCCAAGCATGTTTGCTGCTGACCAGACACTCACATTAAATGCCAACAACGAGCTTGTGAAGTACATCTTAGACAATAAGGATTCTGAGCACGTTCCAATGTTTGCTGAGCAGCTTTACGACCTTGCAATGCTTTCTAACCAGCCGCTTTCAGTTGATCAAATGACTAAATTTGTAAAGAGAAGTAATGATATCATGCTTCTTCTCACAAAGTAATCTAACAAAGTAATTTTACTGTTAACATCACATAAAAAAGCTGTACACTATGCAGGTTTCATAGACCTGCATGTGTACAGCTTTTTATTAATTACCGGCTCTCTTA
>ENA-OQJE01000047-OQJE01000047.1-human-gut-metagenome-genome-assembly--contig:-NODE-47-length-25343-cov-2.819916_pt1 | contig 25343 bp, 16 predicted proteins | sample MGYA00242594_ERZ504760 | MGnify/ENA primary metagenome ERZ504760 (study PRJEB26092, sample SAMD00036358) | human gut metagenome | host: Homo sapiens | study: EMG produced TPA metagenomics assembly of...
GGAAATTACGTCCATAAAGACCTGTATTATTTATCGTAATTTATGGTGTTTTTTAATGTTTGTCAGAATACAAAAAGCCTCAATAAACAATTACCACATTTACAACAATAAACCAATGTGCCAATATACCAATAGCTATGCGAAACATTACACAGCCTATTGATACATCAGCACATAAACAATAGTACGCCACTTTATCAAATCAATTTAAGGCATGGGCGACAATCCCTCCCACATTACATTCCATTTTCCATTTTTCGGGAAACCAGGATTTTCTATTTCACAACCATCCCAACCAGCGCACATTAATGCAATGGCAGTTAATAAACCACCATTACCAGGTAAATAAACACGTAAACGGGGATCTTGATAATTATGTCCATTCGGCAAATATGTATTGGTACGTTTATTCATAAGCAATGCCTCCACCGCTTTTTCCGGCTCACCCAATCGAGTAGCATTCATTGCTGTCATAGGATAATCCCAGCCCCAAGTCTTTCCCCAATTCCAATTATCCCATATCCATTGAAGTGTATTCTTCATGTAATCTTCACGGATTAATTTATTCATAGGCAAGATACCTACGGCACCCAACACTGCCATGTGGTCACTGGTAAAACGAATATCCTTATAAGTGTCTATTGCATTTTCCGCAGCCAGATACAACCCATCCTCATTATAAGCCAGCGGAGAAAGTTTGTCTATTAACTCATCCCATTCCAAGTTACGTTTTTCACCTGCACGCTCACGCCATATCTGCGCTATCTGCATGGCAAAATACCAATAAGAAAGTTCAAAAGGAGGATTTATAGTAGTACTCGCATTCAATGTTTCTTGAGCTGGAATCGCTCCCTTTAAAATAAACCGCACTCCCAATTCATCATATGTGGCAAAAGCATACATAAACTTAGCTGTTTCTTGAACCAGATAGTTATATTTCTCTATCACTTTCTTATCAGGGTTAGAGCGATAAAGAAGTTCTGCCAGATAAATAAAATGCGGTTGTTGCCAAATCAAAAAACTGCCTACACTGGAAGGTGCCTCCACACCACTAGGATCAGTCATTTTCATCCATCGGATTCCATCAAAGCCTTGCCGACGAGCCACTTCCCTTGCTATAGGCTCTACCGTTTTATACCATTCTAAAGTATGGCTGAGTAATTCAGAATGTCCCCAAAGCGGTTGCCATGCCTGATGCCACCAAATCATTTCAAGATGATATTTCCCAAACCACGAATTGTAAGTTAGCCCTGTTTCCTGCGGAGGGGTACTGCCCGCGCATTGAATAGCAAGCAAATATTGACTAAGCACTACCCGACGTTCCAATTCTTTAGCACGCGGATCCGTGCAATGAGAGAAATCTACCGCAGCACCTTCTTCCCAAAAGTTCACCCAATGATTCTTAGCCAAACTTTCAACTTCAAAAAAATCAGGGAGTACAGCAAGCTGATCTGGCTCATTAGCGGTAAAAGCACATGAAAACGAAAAAGCATCTTCTTGTGGAAGCAGTACGAAATAATTTTTCTCTTTTTCTTTCAATAATGCCTTGCCTTCCCATTTTAATTCTACATAATATACCGTGGAATCCAACGTACGCTTTAACACAGCGCTTTGTGTGTCCTGTTTAAGAACCTCGGTAGAGTGTTTATCATTGGCATCCCAATCACATGCATTATCAGTATGAATACCTGTAGGATAAGGAAAATGAAATTTTATCCCTGTATGCAAGTGACTGTCTATATGGGCTGAAATCATATCTTGTGCCGGATGGCAAACCGTCCGTACATTAAATTCATTCCCTTTCCAAGTAAACCGACTGAGTATCTCACCTTCCCATAAATTCAAAGTCTGACTGATTCTGGTAATATCGGAAATAGCAGCCTCATCCCCCCATTCAAATCCGATCACTCCTAAATGTAACCGATGTGGGTTGGCACGAAACCAATCAGATGCATTCTTTTGTCTTTTATCTTCTTGAGATTTGAACTGCATACAATTCCTTATGTCCTCGTCCAAAATCATATTCACTCAATGTTTCTTCGTGTCTATAACCGTCCATATTAGCAAAACTATGCCATCCCCATTGACTTTGCGTACCTAGAGGGACACCTTTTTTATAAGCGTCAGGAAAAGTTTGCAATCCTGTAATATCTACTGTAAATGCAAATTCGCCATTCCCTACTGAAAGCGAAGCCAACGAATCGAAAGCTGAAAATTGAGGATTATTCCGATTCACTAACGCCTTACGGTCTATTGAAATCTGCTGTACGGGATGAGTACAGGCACCGAACATCACTAATAAAGAGCAAAATAACAATATTTTCATTACCTAAATTTTTATACACTGTAAATAGATATTCTTTTTTACGACTTCCTTATATCCTATGGCATAGGATGTAATCCCTCCCAACGCACATTCCATTTACCATCTTTGGGAAATCCCGGATTACTGACCGAGCAACCGTCCCACCCGGCACACATCATAGAAACAGCTAATAACAGCCCTCCATTACCAGGCAAATAAGAACGAAGACGAGTCGAACGATAATTATTACCACTAGGTAAAAGCAAGTCCTCCCGGTTGTCCATAGTTATGGCACGCAAAGCAATCTCAGGCTGCAACAGGCGAGTAGCATTCATTGCCAATGTGGGATAATTCCAACTCCAAGATCCTCCGGACCAATTCCAATTTTGAGCTGCACGCACCAAAGTCTTTTGCATTTTTTCTTGATCAATGAGCCGCGACTCAGGCAACATGCCGTAAGCCAGCAAATTTTCAGAAGAAGTTCCTGTAACATAAAAAGGATCATGCTTACGTTTGCTTTTCTCGCCTTCCGATAGAGAAACAGAACCGTCTGCTTCTTTAGGACGCTGGCCATTAATGTATCCACCGGCCGGCATTTCCGGTAATTTTTCAGCAGGAATACCATTCACGAAATCAGGTATTCCTCTACCCTTTTCCGCCGGTAAGTAAATGCCATCAGGACTAGTAGCAAGAGGAGCTAATTTAGCAAGAATTTCATCCCACTCCGCATGACGTTGCAGCCCAAGTCTCTCCCGCCATTTCTGAGCTATGGACAAGCCAAAATGCCAATAAGCCATTTCAAAAGCAGGATTAAGGGTCGTCTCTTCATTATAGGATTCATTAGCCGCACAAGCCTCCCTGAAATAATGTAACGATCATTATCAGAATCATAATTAACAAACGAAGCCATAAAAGCAGCCGTCTGCTCTACCATATCAGCATACTCACGAAGAAATTCTTGAGAAGGACGTGCACGATAGATAAGTTCTGACATATAAATAACATGGGGTTGTTGCCAGATAATAAAAGAGCCGACATCCGATGGTGCCTCTTTAGAAGATGGATCAGTCATTTTCATCCAACGTATGCCATTAAATCCCTGTCTGGCTGCAATATCACATGCCATCGGTACGGCAGTCTTATACCATTTCAATTGTTTCTCCAAAAGATCTGCTTTATTCCAAAGCGCATAATGAAAACTGTGCCACATTACCATTTCTAAATGAAATTTACCATACCATGTATTATAAGTCAGGCCGGTTTCAGCAGGAGGGTAATTTTGCGCTTCCTGCGAACGGAGCAAATATTGAGACAGCACAACCCGACGCTCCAAAAGCGAAGCACGGGGATCCGTACAGGAAGAAAAATCAATAACACCGGATGTCTGCCAATAATCCCTCCAACAACGGTTGGCCGAAAGCAGATTAGCCTTGTAATCAGGCTGAGGCACTACAGGTTGGTGCTTATAGAACCCAACATTGAAATTCCACTGCTTATCGGAAGGTGTCAATTTTAACCTGTTCTTCCCTGTTTGAGAAAGAACAGCTTTACCACTCCAACTGATTTCCACATAATAGACAGTAGAATCTACAGTACGACGAATAAGAGCCCGTTGAGGTTCGGAAAGAATAATGTCGGTAGAGTGGCAGTCATCGGCTGTCCAGCAAGTAGCATCGTCAGCTGCCTCACCTGTAGGATAAGGGAAACGGATGCCAACTGCCAGCTTTGCCGATGAAGACACAGAAGCAGAGACAATGTCACTATCGCCATTACAAGAAGTAGTTACCGTAACCGGAAGTTTTCTCCATAGGAAATGGGAATGAAGTTCTCCTTTCCACATGTCGAGAGTCTGGTCTATTTTAGTAATATCGCTCACCAACAAGCTGTCAAATCCTATATTTCCCAAATGCAGGCGGTGCGGATTGGCACGAAACCACTCTGCCGCTTTGGCATTACGTTCAGGACCTTCCGGAAATTGTACGGCATAAATCCCATGAGGATGACCGGGAAGCGGATGATCCTGTAGAGTTTCAACTATCTTATAGTCCTCCTTGTTAGGAAAACTGTGCCATCCCCATTCGCTATAGGTACCTAAAGACAAGCCTTCTTTATAATATTCGGGAAAAGTCTGCAATCCCGTAGCATCGGCAGTAAAAGCGAACCGCCCATTTCCGACTGTCAAAGAATGAAGAGAATCAATTTTTGTAACATGAGGGTTATTACGCATCACCAATGCATGACGGTCAATAGCAGTATCGGCACAAGCTGTAACCAGCAGCATTGCTGCCAATACAACAATAAAAAATGTTTTATTTCTCATCATAGACACTATTTAGTAAGATACTGAATAAATGTAGACATACCATTCATATATTCCTTGATGGAAATGACTTCAGAAGGAAGAGGAGCATTAGAGAAGCCCGGATTCTCTTTCGAAACACTAGGCAAACGACCGGGTAAATAATCTTTTTTCTTCAAAATAGTGAGCAGACTATCTACTTTTTGTGTATCCGCTTGCTGCATTTTACCACGCATTAAATGACTTAGTAAAGTTCCAGAAATATCCGTTTGACCTATAAACGGAGAATCTTTTGTCACTTCCCCTTTGGAGAGAGAGAGCAAATGCTGATACTCATCTTTTAAAGATTGCAAATCAATAGCCCGCGTAGAGCTATAATGAGTTATGAGTCCATGATAATCATAATCCACCCAATAATGATCTGGATCATTATGAAGGTAAAGAGGTCTGTTAGTGCCTACTTCTACAAAAGTAGGACACAATATCTGTCCCGGTTTTACAGACTTACCCAATTGTTTCATTTGCGCGTCGTTATATCGGATAGATTCTAGAAATTCAAATGCATCCGGAATACGGGCTAAATATTTAGTATCCCCAGTCCAACGATAAAAACGCATCAAGTTGCGACACATCTCGGCAGTAGCTGTAGCCGCATAACCTGCCGGTTCAAAATCACGGGCATGACCTGGAGAGTAATTGAGATCCAACTTATGCTGCATAGCCCAACCTGCCTGAGGCTTTCCTCCCTGCAATGCCAAGACACAAGTCATAGCCCGCTGAAGAGGCTCCAATGCCCGAGTTTCACCTAATAAAGTGTAACAAGCCAATAAAAAATTAATATTGTTAGTATGAACTCCATCATTAATGGTAATAAACGAAGTATAGTCTTCCTTATCACCTTTCACATATTCATAATGGAGAGGATAGCGCTGCGGCCACCCACCAATAGGATACTGACTCTCCAAAACAAAATCAAGACACCTTTCTACCGGATATTTATACTTCGGATCCAGAGTCAGTAAATACATACGCAAAAGGAACATTCCACTATCGTAGGTAGCCGCATCATCATAAGTACAATTTCCATAATAATGAGCATGTTCCTGAGCACAATGAATATATCCTTTCTGTACTTTGGAATACCATTGCTTAAGCGAAGTTTCTCCGGAAAAGTCCAACATATAAGGCCATCCCCCACTTGAATGCTGTCCCCAGATAAGAGCATCTGCCGCTGCTTGTGCCGCTTTCAGGTAATAAGATTCTCCAGTCAATTGATAAGCATTCAAAAATACATTTCCCATAGCAGGTGTACCAGCTTCTATCCATATCATACTTGGTTTAGCTTCCAGTTCCCCCCAACAACGGGAGAAATCAGGACTGTAATTCCATAAATAGCCACCACGGTTGCTGACCTTCTCTACCATGAAACGTGTAGCTTTCATCATAGCCACTTTTATATCAGAGGCCGGAATGTTTTTCTGTGCTCCAGCAGACAACAAAGTAATGAAAAGCATTACCGCCATACATATCATTTTCATACTGTTTTTTTTATAAGATAGGAAGAGAAAAGAAACAAAAAATCATCACTATTCTTCCCCCTTCCTATATAGAAATGTTTATAATTTATTGATTAATAAGCAGGATGTTGTTGACCGGTTAACCCAGGATTAACATCAATAATGGCTGTGGTGCTCAAAGTATAAAGTTCAGCCTGATTCTTGATAAACCCACGATATAACTCGGTAATCCAGGCGGGCAACGTGTTATTGTTTTCTTTATAACCCAATATCTTGGATTGTCCGGCTATACCGGAATTAGTTTCTCCTGCAATATTGGGAGTAATAAACATATTTACCCAATTCCAAGTGCCTCCATACCGGGCAACCAGTTCACTCATTTCCGTTTCTGTGGGCTGATGATCGAAATCTATATAAGTAAGACCTACCAAAGGATCCTTCCAAGATGTAGAAGTTGCTTCTTTATATGCCCGATAAGTCTTCACCTCATTATAAGGAACCTCACGCATAGCCAGTTTCTCGGTATTTGCTTTTGTTTCAGCCAAAGTTTCAGCCAACAAGTTCCACCGGATAAGATCAGTACGCCGCCATCCTTCTGTAGCTAATTCAAAGGCACGTTCCTTCACAATCGCTTTAAAAAAAGTATCATAAGTAGAGGGTGTGGTACCTATACGAGAGGCATCTCCTGCAAAAGCACGCAGACGAACTTGTTCATAAGCTGCCTTAGCTGCTTCCGTGGGCCCATTGTTCAAGTAATTTTCAGCTTCTGCGTACATTAACAATACATCCGAATAACGAAGTATAGGCCAATTGACATCCGTTTTCAAAGTGGCCGTACGGGGACCGGCTTTCCAATTGCAGCGCCATTTTCCCAAATTCAAAGCGCCATAAGGCACAGCAATATCGTTACCAGCCGCATCAATACTGTAATTGCCCACTGTAACATCCCGACGGGTATCATCATCGGCAAAAGAAAGATAAAAGGTAGGATGAATCAGTTGCAAAGGCAATGTTTTACCATAAAGGGCATTGGAAGCATGAATGCAAAGTCCATTTGTATATCCCACACGACCATTGGTTGTATTGCCAAACTCAGCATATTCAAACATTACCTCTTCAGGGTTATAAACGCCACCCTCGTTCAAGGCTCTAAACACATCCTCATATTTAGAAAGCAAGCTGTTTTCACCTTTACTAATCACTGCTTTACAAGCTTCATCAGCAATGGTATATAATTTTCTTACACGCGATTCATCCAAAGGACGGCGCATCTGAAGAGTAGATTTATCATAAGTATTCAGATCCCAATGCAAAGCATAACCTGCTGCATAAAGAGCTGTACGGGCCAATAATCCATAAGCAGCATTCTTGGAAATCCGCTCAGGAGTAGAGAAAAATCCTTCACTATACCAAGGAAGTACTTCGACAGCTTCTTGCAAATCGGCAATAATGCCATCATAAATCTCATCCCGATCAACACGGGAAGAAGAAAAAGTACGTCATATCCAATACAGGAACAGTAGAATAAGGTACATCCCCAAAATAACGAATCAAATTCAGAAAGCAAGTAGCCCGAACAGCCAGACATTCAGCTATATAAATGTGACACTTTCTCTCGTCCTCTCCCGAAAGGCTCATTGCACGTAATCCTTTCAAGCATGAATTACAACGCTCAATGCTGGAATAAGAGGTAGTATAAATGCCTGTGGGACAACTTTGATCATTGAGCACATAATTGGCCGCATAATTATTAGCATTCGAATTACTCTCAGTAGACCACATTTCATCTGTTCCATTCTGAGCCTTATACCAAGCATCCTGCATCCAGACACCTGTGTAACAAGCAAGAACAGCCATCTCAGCTTTATCAATGGAAGAGAAAACACTTTCACTGTCTGTCTTCGATTTAGAAGGAAGATCCAGAAAGTCAGAACAAGAACTGAAATTGATCGCCAAAAAGGCAACAGCTATATAATATACTATTTTCTTCATAATACAACTCTCCTATTATTATAATGAAAGATTAATGCCAAATACAAATCCTTTGGAACGTGGATAAGAAGAATCATCAATACCCGGAGTTAAAATAGAACTTTCCTTAGAAACTTCGGGATCATAACCTGAATAATTCGTAATAGTGAATGGATTATTCAATGTACAATATAGACGCAAATTACTGATAAAAGCTTTACTTAACCACTTTTTCGGGAAAGTATAACCTAAAGTAATAGTGCTTATGCGAAGATAAGAACCATCTTCCACAAAACGATCAAGCGGAGTAGTAATAGCTGCGCGGTTGTCATTATGAATACTCCACAGAATGTTCGGATCATGCTGATTAGGATTAAGCTCAGCTATACGGTTGAGGTCCGTAGCTTCTTTTCCAGTACGGGGATCCAGCAGAGTGAAACGATTGGCAGCATCCGCAAGCATATTTTGGTACGGTTGGTATGGACCGACAAAAACGCTGGGTAGACATATTAAAAATATCATTACCATAAGAGAATACCATAAATACAGAAAGATCAAAGCCCTTATAAGAAAAAGTATTTTTAAAACCTCCGGTAAAATCCGGATTAGCATTCCCGATGACTGTCATATCATCAGAATTATAAACAGGTGTCCCCTTGTCATCCGTCTGCCCCGTAGTATTTACATACTTGATATCACCCGGTTTATATTGAGTTTTTACAGATCCTTTCTGATAAATAACACCATCTTTCAAAACATATTTATCACCATTCTGCACAAAATCGTCGGTAGTATAAACTCCATTGGTCTTATACCCATACATCTCACCTAAAGAATGACCTACGATGGCACGGTATAGAACAGAAGAATTGGTACCACCACTGACGCTAGTCTGATAATATTCATTCTCACCGTCTATTCTCAAGACCTTGGAACGATTGAAGGAGATATTGAAATCGGTAGTCCAAGTAAAATGTTTGTTGCGGATGTTCGTACTGCTTATAGCTATCTCAAGACCGCGATTACGGATAGAACCGATATTCTGATATTGGTGCGTATAACCGGTTGATGTCGGGATAGCCACTTTCATAAGCAAATCATCGCTCTTATTGTTATACCAGTCCAATGTCAGGTTAACTCTGTTTCCCCACAAACCCAAGTCCAGTCCGATATTCGTAGAAACGGTTTTCTCCCATTTTAAGTTATTATTACCTACTGTGCTGCCAGGTGCCAAAGCCGCCGTTTCCTGATTGCCCACAGGATATACCGTAGCATTATAGGCAGTAGCATACATATAATTATCAATATTACAATTACCGGTAGTTCCATAACCTACTCTCAATTTGAAATTATTGACAACATTTCCGATAGCATTATCTTTCCAGAATCCTTCTTCAGAAACGCGCCAAGCTGCCGCTGCTGAAGGAAAATAGCCCCAACGATTACCCTCGGCAAATTTAGAAGAACCGTCTGCACGTAAGGTTGCTGTAAAAAGATAGCGGTCATTAAAAGTATAATTGAGACGACCGAAAAAAGACAACAAAGCATTTTCTTCTAAAGAAGACTTCCATGTATCGGGAGTGGCCATACTAATATCATTAAGACCGAAATTAGTATCGGGAAATGCCTTATAGGCAGTTTCTGTACCAGATGTATTTGTATAATATAATTCGTGTCCTAACAAAACGCCCAAATCATGCTTCTCAAACGTATGTTTCCAATTCAATGTATTAGTCCATTGATAAGCATATCGTTCCTTATTATCAATACTGCCATAAGGTCCGCCTTTGAGTTGAGCATTGGCCGTACGACCATCATCGAAATTAGTTGTTTTGATTTGGGCCCAATTATAACTACCAGCTGTACGGAATGTAAAATCCTTCAAGAAATCAATGTCCACACCGGCATTAACACTAAAAATACGACTAAGTTTTCTATTTATTATAGCATCGTTGGTTATCAATGGGTTATACACATCATATTCGTTACTGAAAGTACGGAATTCGGTATTTAACTCTTCATTAATAAGCTGATCATCAGTAAACAGGATTCCGCCAGTTTCAGGACGCAAAATAGCTTGTTTTAATCCGGAATAAGAACCTCCACCTAATGTTTTGGCGTAATTAAAAGAAGAATTCATATCAAAACGTACATTTTTCCATAGCTGGGAATTTACTTTAGTACGAATCGTATTACGGTAATATCCGTGATTTTTTACGATACCGTCTTGCGACATATTATTGTAGCTTACCAATACTTGAGTTTTTTCCGTTCCGGTAGAAAGAGATAGATTATGGCTTTGAGTAAGAGCACTTCCACCAAAAATCTTATCTTGCCAGTCTATTCCGGAACGTCCGCCATAAGTTTGCTCTATATCAGACCATGCTCCCGTATAAAATCCATCATCCGTATAATCCCCTCCAAACATACGTGCATACTGGTTCATTTCTCCGGCAAGAGTCCACCATTCATACTGATATTTGGCATACTGTTCAAGATTGAGCAAATCCAGTTTCTTGCCCAACCAATCCACAGATACATAGCCATTGTAATTCACAGTTGTCTTGCCACTACTTCCACTTTTGGTCGTAATAAGAACCACACCATTTGATCCACGCGCTCCATAAATAGCTGTTGTCGAAGCATCTTTTAAAATATCAATAGTCTTAATGTCATTTACATCAATATTCTTCAAACCATCTTCCGACTGGAAGCCATCAATAATATAGATAGGTGTAGTAGACTGAGTAATGGAAGTACCTCCACGAACGGTAATATTCACTTCAGCCCCAGGAGCTCCGTTCTGTGAAACAATATTCACTCCGGCAGCTTTTCCTGCTAGCGCTTGAGCCGCATTAGTAACAGGAACTTCCGCTAAATCTGTACCGGTAACTGAAACAGAAGAACCGGTCAAATCACGTTTTTTCACTACTCCATATCCTATAACAACCACTTCTTCAAGGGTTTTAGCATCCTCTTTCATCACAATTTTGAAAGAAGATTTTCCATTTACACTTATTGTTTCAGTTACATACCCCACATAACTGACAATCAAAGAAGCATTACTTGAGACATCATTCAATATAAAATTTCCATCAAAATCCGTAATAGTTCCATTAGTAGAACCTTTGACCATCACCGTAGCACCTATTACAGGCTCTCCTTTATCATCAACCACCACGCCCTTTACGCTACGACCTACCTGTTGTACGATGGCTACCTCTTTCGTTGCGGAAGAAATGGCAGACTTTTCAGAAAGAATAATATTCTTATCCAAGACTTTATAGGTCGTATTTGTTCCGGAGAAAAGCTTCTTTAAGACTGAAAAAACATTCTCATTCTTGACATTCAAGGTTACTTTACGTTTCAAATCGACCTGCTTATTATTATAGAAAAAGGTGAAATTCGTCTGTTTTTCAATTTCGGTCAGGACTTCAGAGACCGTCCGAGTCTGAGAACTGATGTTCAACATGGTTCTCTGTGCATAATTATTGCTAGCATATAACAAGCTGGCAAAACTGAAAAGAACAAAAATAGTTATTTTCAGCGACAAAGGCAGTTTACATACTGGTTTCTTCATTTTCGTAAATAGATTTAATTTTAACTTCATAATTTGATTACAGATAAAAAGTAGTGTGTTTTTTCTGTAGATTGTTTTACGTAGGATGTTTCAACATAGCTTGTTATTTTTAAAAAGATTAATAAACTTCTATTTTCTGTTTTTCTTGATGAATATTATTACTTTCTGCATACTTAAATTTTATATTTGAAGATACGCTGATATATTCCAGAATTCGTCCCAAGCGTTGTTTCTCAAGTACACCGGTAAAAGAGGCTTCAAAACATTTGGGATTCTTTACTACGAAATCCACATCAAAACGTTTAGATAGCATTTTTAAGAACTTCCTTAAATGGAGTATCACGAAAAATAAGTTTTTCCGTCTTTCCAAGAAGTGATAACCTCTACATCTGCCTGATCAATTTTTATTTGTTGCTGTGCAGCAGTATAAACAATTTCCTGTCCCGGCTGAATTTCCTGTTCCGTCCAATTACTTTTCTTATTTTCATACGCCATGGCAATGCTTCCTTCCACCAAAGTTGCAGTTATTGTTTTATCATCAGCATAGGCTTCCACATTAAATTGGGTACCATAAACTTTTACAACAGCTTTCTGCGGCGTTCGGACCATAAAAGGCTGACGGGAATTCTTTGTTACCTCAAAGTAGGCTTCGCCATTCAATTGGACATTACGACTTTTTTCGTCAAAGTGAGAAGGGTAAACAATAGTTGAATTGGAATTAAGAATTACATGAGTTCCATCCGGCAAAATAGTAGAAGTTATCATTCCCGGATTAGTACGAATCTCTATAAAATTCACTTTATTCTGCTCATTACCATTCATCCATAAATACAAAGTAGACAGTAGCAAAGGTATGGCAAGAATAGCAGCGGCACGCTGTGCCCATCGCCCCCATTGTAGCTGTCGTTCCCTTCTTATCCTGCCTCTGACTTCCTTCAAAGCAGCCCGTGCATCAGTCCGTTTTAAGGTATCCATTGTTTTTGTGGCAAAAGAAAGATAATAAATCTGCTTGGCCAGCTTTTTATTTGCTTCGGAAGAGATAATCCATTTTTCAATCTCTTCTTTCTCACTTAGAGTCACTTCTCCTTCAAAATAACGGAGTAAAAGCGCTTCATCTATTTGGGTATCTGAATTTATCATAATGTCCTTTTATAATAAGTCTAACCAAGATCCAAAGTTCCTAAACCAAAAACTGTTTTTTTTGAATTATTTTTCGATTAAGCGCTTTCATATTTAAATTTATGTATTTTTGCAGTAACATTTTCTTCTATAATCTATGGAAACCACAAATGATAATTTGATAGACAAGCAACTGTATATATCCATGCAACAGGGCAATAAGAAAGCGTTTGATACTTTATTCATCAAATATTATGCTATGCTTTGTGCTTTTGCCCGCAGTTTTGTTTCATTAGAAGATGCAGAAGAAGTGGTTCAAGATACCATGTTACAGATATGGGAGAATAGAAAAACAAATCATATAGATTCTTCTGTTCATCATTATTTGTTCAAAGCAGTAAAAAACAAATGTTATACCTTAATGACCAGAAATTCTCTTCGATTCCAAATAGAAAATATACTCACTCCAGACATACAGGAACTATTCGAAGATCCTGATTTTTATATTATAGATGAATTAACACAAAAAATAGAAAAAGACAATTCTTAATCTTCCAGAATCCTATCGGATAGCTTTTGTAAATGCACCGTTTCCAAAAATAAGACCTATCAGGAAATTAGCAGAAGAATTAAACATATCTTCCAAAACAGTAGATTACAGAATTCAACAGGCACTAAAACAATTACGGAAAGAATTAAAAGACTACTTACCCTTACTTCTATTCTTTTTTGCCCCTAAATAGGAACCCGTACATCCTATTATATCCTTGTACTCTATCACTTCATAACTGATATGATGATAAGAAGTATTTCTGCCGGGAATATATGCCTCTCCAAAAGTTGTGTCAATGTTCCCAACGCTTCACCCCGAAACAGGATGGTAAGTTCTTATCTTTCTGATTATGTTCTTCATACAAAAATGCTCCTTTTTACAAAAACAAAAAAATAGGTACGATAAAAATATCACCCTATCCGTCTAAAGACATCTATAACCTAAGAATACGGCAATTTTTCTAACTATATAGATTTCAAAGAGACATATTTCTTATTCAGATTTACAAAAAAAGTTGGAAGACAATATGCTCTCATAAATGCCCTCATGCCCTCAGTGTATTTACTTTCTCACACAGACGTATATTACTTACTATCAGATACATACATTAATATTTATCTATTTCCCGAAATTCAATAAAAAGCCGTTTTTCAGGCTTTTTCTCTTCCATGTCATGTCCAATGCAGCCTTTACGGATTTATACCGATAGCAAAAGCATATCTTCCGATTATACGATACGAACATAGGGATCTAGTTACGCAAGGATAAGAACAGATTTACATTAGAGTTCTTTCATGATTGCTCAACCAAACTAGCAAAATTACTTAACCACTTTTGTGATTAACTTTAATCACCTATATGATTAGACTTAGTCACTATTGTAACTAGACTTAACCACCTATGTGATTAAGTAAACACAAACGGTTGAATATTAATAAACATCTGTATATTAATGACATATATCAAGAATAATGCAGAAAGAAGATATGCGGAAAGCAACAAATGAAAAGAGCCTTTATTATGCATCATTAGCCCCTCCAAAGGACCAAAAACGTATTTCAGAAATAAGTTACCGATACAACTATAAATAATTTATCTTTCTGACAAACAATAAGATATAAATAAGAGCACATGAATATGATATGAGAGCATGAGGGCATATTATGAGAGCATAAAGATGATGCACTCATATATAGCGTATTGTTAATGAGATAATTACCATCACATGAGGGCATGATAGCATAATGTGTTCCAACTTTCCATTTGTTTTTTTGTCCATGTTCCAATAAATTTCTTCAAGTGAACCCATTTTTATCTGTTATTGTATTTTTTCTAATAAGGTATCTCATGAATTATACTCTATCCATATCAACCAGCGACATAAATTAAGAAAACAAAAGATCATAAAATCCTTTCATCTATGACAGCCTCTGCGAAAAACTAAGACAATATTATGACGGCTATCACTTCACCCACAACTCCATCGGTATGTATAATCCGTTCAGTCTGCTCAATGCCTTCAAGCGCAAGGAATTTGGCAGTTACTGGTTCGAGACGGGGCCTCCTACTTACTTGGTGGAACTGCTAAAAAGGCATCATTATAATCTGGAACGGATGGCACATACAGCAACTAGTAAGCAAGCATTAAATGGTATAGATTGGGAATCACCAGATCTTATTCCGATGCTTTACCTGAACGGATACCTTACTATCAAGGAATATGATGAAGAATTCGGTATCTACCATTTAAGTTTTCCCAATAAAGAAGTGAAAGAGGACTTTACACGAATTCCACAAAAAGAATAAAACACCTTGTGGAATCCATGTAATCCATACCTAACGATAATCTTCACATCATTTATTCACCATCCACCGGAATCACTTCCTGCATATAAATGGCATCCAGACTCCAAAGGGCGGCATCATTGGTACTGATACTTGTACATTCATCCAAAGGAGCGGGAACTTCCGGCGGAAGAATAGTTTCTATATGGAAAGGTGGAGCCGGAGTATGTTCCAAGCGGGAAAACAAATCTGTCCAAGCCTCTTCCGCCATTTTTGCATTACGGGTATGATAGGCTGCATATCCCAACAAACGGGATATACGGAAACGATTCTTCCTTAACTCCCATGCTTTCTGCTTATAACGAGCGGCAAGATCAAGCCATGCCTCATTCCATTCGGGATAATCAACCATACGGATCATTTCATTCATGACTTCAAAACCTCCCATGATAGTCATCAAATGATTTGTACTTTCTAACTTGGGATCACATTCGCTGGTAATAATCCCTGTAGCCGGATCATAACCTAAAGCCAACGGACCTGTAAAGATACGGTTGGGCAGTGCCACAATACTTTTCATCCCGGCTATAATTTTGTCACGATAAGCCGTATTGCCGGTACGCTCCCATTCAGTCATCCAGTTTCCGGCGTATGCCAACCAGTCGGGACCGATACGGAGACGTGCAGGTGCCGTACAAGGATACTGACTGCGAGGTTGCGCCAGACGCATGGGGTCCAGCGTGTACAATTTCTGATCGGCATCTTTTACCTCGGTCATTAAATCACCGCATCGGTCGTCCGTAGTAAGATAATAGTAGAAACGATTCCAGGCAGCCTGACTGATCCGTGCTTCTTTAGCTCCACATCCCCAATGACTGACGTTGTGCCGGCTACCCAATCCTGCATTCGGACCGATATGATATACATCCACTTCCGCCGTATGACGGGTCATGGCTTCTGCCATGCGCCAGATATCAGCACGTCCGGTACGCAGGAAATTATACCATAGCCACATATTAGAAGCCAGTTCCGTGTTATCCCATGCAAAACCTCCGATGTCATAACGCCAGGTATGGCGGACAGGATCGTATGCATGCATCACATCCCCATAATTCCAAAAGCCATACCATTTGTTTTGTTCTATCGCTTTTTGATAGAAGCTGATATAAGCATCCAGCCTGTCTTCCACCCGGGCACGGAAAGGAGTACTACGATCGGGAAGGCTCCAAACACCAAATGCCTGCTTGGCATGCAAATATTCAGGTACAGGCATCAGCACTCCCGGTCCGGCAAGTTGTTTAGCTTGTTCTGCAAAAGCTTTCTTCCCGCTATAACCACCCTGAGGTATCAAGGTAAAAGTCGTTGTACGGGCAATCCCGTAAGGGGTGCTCATTCCTTCTTGCACATCTTCGTAACTGGCATTCAAGTCATGAGCAACATTATCATAATGGCGCAAGTCCATCGGCTCAGCATCCGGACTCCATATCCATGCGGTAAGAGCAGCCACCGGAGTTTTTGCATCCGAGATTTCAATAGAAGACGGATAAGACTGCCAGAAATCATGCAACTCAAGCCCCATGCCTCCGGTTATATCTCCGGCAAAAGCATAACCCTCACTACGTGTACCGGAAAAAGTACCTATCCAAGGATTATTGTCATTGGCACGTTTACGGATTGAAAATGCATCTGCTGTCAGTTGGGACAGACGATAGCTGTCCCAAGAAGCCCAATGATCAAGCAAAGCACGGTTCTTTTCGTCAAAAGCTTCATAAGAAGGAATGCGTTTTCCTTCCATCTGCTGTTGCTGTAACGAAGATTCTCCATTTCCGGTTTTATCCAATGTAAGTATGCGTCGTCCCACCAAAGGCTGAACGGGCTCGCTCCAGACTCCACCATCGGCACAAGAGAAAGCTACATGGCGATTGTATAAAGCCTCACGCATAGGAACATCAAAACGAACTCCCAAAGCGCGAATAAAATCTTTGTTCTGATCTCCGTCATATACAAAGCTATGCACCATTTTCACTTGCTCACTGCCACCATAAAAATAAAGCCGTACCACAAAGGGCAACCACTCACGACCATTCGGACTTTTGTGTACCCCTTCCAATTTAACAAGTGCACGCACAGAACCGGCACGCTCTACAGTCACAGATTTCAGTTCTCCTATATAATTAGTAAAAGAAACTTGAGAAGTACTTTCAAGTACCGGTTCGCTTTGCGTATGGCATATAAGCCTAGCCTTTTCTCCTACTTTCACACCTTTATACAACAGACTATCTATCAAAAATTCGCCTTGACGAGGTATATATGCTGAAATGACTCCGGTAGAGATATGAATACCCTGTGATGTTTCTGCCACAGAAACGGACTTTTTTTTATCTGTATCCGGCAGTTTGGATTTCGCCTTAGATTTCTTTACCGCCTTTTCCAGAGTCAATTTTTCTGTTCCGGCAGGAATAACTCCTGCTATTCCTCCCCACTTTACAGAACCATCCGGCCAATAAGCCAAAGTCCAAGTATCAATAGGAATATCCTCACCACTTTCTGCAGATAGCCGTAGCTTGTTTTCCGGAAAAACTTCCCCTTTATCAAAAGGCACTCCGAAACTTACGGCCTTATCCTGCCGGGGAGTTTCACCAATCCATTGCAAAGGAACAGTAGCCACTTCTTGCGATGAGCATTCATAACTGAAATTTGTAATACGAGTACGCGACAAAGTGGTACGAAAACCAAACCAGCCTTCCCGTAACGGTTCAGCATCCCTGAAGTCCACCAAACGCTCACCGTCTATGTAATAACTAACCCTATTGTTCTCGTTGGTAATCTTGATATGATACCAATGATTCGGCTTCAGCAAATGTCCGGCATCCGTATATTCCTTTAGAATAGCAGGACGGGCTTTAGGATTTGTAATACCCGACTCATCCCCATCATAACGACGGAAACGTGTAGTAGAGTTATGATTACCACCATATCCCAAATAGTAAAGCTGTAAAGAATAACAATTCAGGAATATACCGCTACGCCATTTTTCTCGCTTCCATAAATTATCGGGATATTGAGGGTCTGATGCCATCCAGAAGCAGTTCAAATCACTCAGACGATCTCCATCCGACTCCACCACCACACATGCATCATATTCAATGGTCACTTTTCCACTCATTTTCTCTTTTCTCCAAAGAGTCAATCCCTTGGGAGATACTATCTCAGCGGTATCTCCCTGAAACGTCACTTTATAATCAGGCGATTCCGATTCAACCTTCCAGTATTTAGTAAACTGGCGGGAGTTCAAACCGGATACTCTATTATCCTGTGCCTTTGACGTAAAGACAACTAATAAAAATAAAACAAGAAACAGATTTTTCTATACGATGTTGCTTTGTTTTCTATTTACTTTAAAAATACTTTTAACGGTACAGTCCGTAGCTTTCTAGCCCGTCAGCAATACTCCGGGCATTCATACGGGCACCTTTCAAAGAGGTATGGGTATGGTCATGATTGAAATACGTTCCTACTACACGCAAACCTTGATTGTATCCCATATCTTGGAGCTTGTCTCCTGATATTTTATTCAAATCTATAAAATAAGCCCCGGCCGCTTCTGCCGCTTCACGCGTCCATTTACCAAAAGAATTTGTATTGCGCTCTATCTCACCATTATCAAACTTATTGCGGGGTGTATGACTCAGGACAATAGGAACAGCTCCCTTTTCTTTTTACATCCATAATAAACTTACGCAAATACCAGCCGAAAGAATAAACCACTTGATAGCTGCCGGTTTTCTCCATTTTGAAGACCTTGCTTTCATTTCCTGAACCGGGTAATTCCGCACGCGCTTTCCCTGTGTTTATGTCACCTGCATCATTATGTCCGAATTGTATCAAAACAAAATCTCCCGGCTGAAGTGCATGATAGATTTTATCCCAACGCCCTTCATCTAAATAAGTACGCGCACTGCGGCCCGCTTTCGCATGATTCTCTACAGAAATTCTTTCTGTGTCAAACAGTTCGTGAATAACACTTCCCCATCCCCACATGCCATTTTCATCTTTATCAGTATTCTTCACTGTACTGTCTCCCACCGTAAACAATACAGGATTCCCCTTTTTACGGGTAGCCCCCGTAACCGTATCTTTTTCTACCGGTTTCAAATAACGCGCCAGTTCCAACCCCTTATAATTACGGATTCCTTCGGCTGCAGATTCTGCATTGACACGCGCGCCAAAAGCACTTGTGTGAATACGGTCCAGATAGAACATATACTTTACTTTTTCTTTGCCGAATTTCTCAAATTTGCGTGCCGAGATATCATTCAGATCAATAAAAGGAATTCTCGCTTTTTTAGCTACCTGCTTCGCCCATAATCCAAATGTCTGATTCACCCGGGTAATAATAGTGCTGTCTGCATCTTCCCAAGCGTTACGAGGAGTCAGAGACATCAAAACAGGATAAGCACCTTTTTTCTTCACATCATGAATAAAACGACGCATATATTCCCCATACGTATATACGGTTTCTTTTGCTCCTGTCTCTTTAATAGTCACATTCAGACTGTCTTTGCCAATTCCCGGAATAGAGGCACGGGCACGGCCACTATCGTACGGACCATTGTCATTATGCCCCAATTCTATGATAACCCAGTCACCTTTACGAACTCCTTTCAAGACATCAGGCCATAACCGGTTATAAAAAGTACGGCTACTGGTTCCTCCCAATGCGTGATTTTCAACAGTTATCTTATTTTCATCAAAATATTCGTGTTCAAAATATCCCCATCCCCATTGACCGTTATTTCCATTGCCCAAAGTACCGGTACGCATCGTTGAATTTCCAACAAGGAACAACACCGGATTATCCCCTTTCCGGCTGGAACCTGAAACAGGACGGGCGGAACGCACCACATTTAAACTATCAAGCGTATTATCAACGACTTGGTTCACATCCTTCATCGGAGCAGCTATTTTATCTTGAGCATGTGCTCCCAATCCTACTCCGGCAGCTAACAAAAAGCATAAACAAAGTTTATTTCCTTTCATGACATTTATAGTGTTTTTCTTTTATTGCATTTCAAATCTTTCACAAAAATAAGATGAACGAACAAACCGGAGAATAGAAATTCATTCATTTTCCTGTTTATTCGTTCAACCAATAGTACATATATCCTAATCAGAGTAGCGACAAGGCTAGAAACTAGAGTGCGGCGGTTGGTTATACGCTACATTCTGCCAAGCTATCGCCAACCTGTACTGACGGTCATTCATCCATGTGGCACGTCTGTCCACAGCCGGTATGGTAGTAGAATAAATACGTAATTCTGTCTGGTCTTCGGAGGCCCAAATAACCTCTTCCCGCCAATCTCCTAAAATATCACCCGACAAACACGGATTACCTTTTGTTCCATTATTGGAAACAACTCCCTCGGCTTTCAATAATAAATCTGTACTTTCCGTATTCCAATTCCATTTACTGATGGAAACATGATCCAGTAGTTCCGCTAAGGGATCGGCATCCCAATAAATGGTAAAATTGCAGGAGCCAGGCTTTCTATTACTGATTATTTCTCCGGTATCCCCTCTTCTCAAACCTCCTATATTGCACCAACACTCTGCTCCATCATAACGCGGATCAATATCGGCAGCTACTCCACGACCGGCATCTTGTCCCAAACCATCCTGCCAGATAATTTCTCCGGTCGCTCCATCAAACATAGCTACGGCAGGAGTACGCTTTACAATTTCATTATCGCCTTCATTTTCATGCACGCCAAAAACCTGCATACCTTGACGGGAAGGAATAAAACGTCCGGCATGTAAAGCATCCCCGTGACGCAAGCCCGTAGTAAACAGTCCTTTACCATCATGGTCTACAGTCATAGCCCCCACGCAGATTTCATCACAACCATCACCATCAAAATCCGCTACGGTCACACTATGATTTCCCATGCCCGAATAGGCCTCCCAACCCGGTGCCGCACTATCAAAAGTCCATGTATGTTTCAATGCCCCGTTTGTAAAAGTCCATGCAGCCACCACCGTCCGTCCGTACCATCCTCTTACCATGACAGGTGAAGGCGTTTTTCCATCCAGAAAAGCTACTCCAGCTGTAAAACGGTCTGAACGACCACCAGTATTGTCATTACCACAATTGCCACCGACACCTCCCCAACCATCCAAGGGATAACGGGTTGGAATATATTCTTTCGAATCCAGTTCTTTTCCGGTACGTCCCTCAAAAACCGTGAGGTATTCCGGGCCATTTACTATCTTACCATACGTAAAACTTTTTTTATCCCATGTCCTCCAGTCGGCTTGGGCATCTCCTATCCGATGTCCCAGCCCGTCGACAGTACCATCTCCTGTCTTACAACAGATTTCCGCACATCCATCTCCATCAAAAATCAAAGACCAGGAAATTAGTAGTGGCTGCTCCGGAACGTACATTCGGTCCCAAATCAATACGCCACAATCTTGTTCCATCCATTTTATATGCATCCAAATAGGTATTACCGGTAAAGCCACGTTGTGGCGGTCGCTTTGAATTAGAAGGAGACCATTTTAAAATAATCTCATACTCTCCATCACCATCCAGATCACCTACACTACAATCATTAGCTGTATAAGTGAATGATTCACCTGCTATTTCTCCGTCTTCCGGTTTACAAACAGGAACACTTAAATAAGGATTCCGTTCCTCTCCTTTCAGACGGGTCCAGGTAGTGACTTCCCCGGTAGTTGCTTTTAAAGTCCAACGATTATCCACCGTATAATCAACTGTACGGTCTAAAAAATCGGAAGTCCGATCTATCGGTTCTTTATTTAATTTCACCTCCGCACCTCCACCGGAACTACGGTATAAATCAAATTGTAATCCGGCTGCATCCTCCAAGGTCATGCGCCAGCTAAAATACATTCCATCCTCTGTAGGAATTCCAATCAATCCTCTTGAAAGCTTTTCTCCACTGTAAGGTTGGGAAAAAGCGAATATGCTTCCGACAAGCAGAAGCATATTCATCATAATCCAATGTTTCATCTAACAATTTATAAAACCTTAATACAGGTGGGGAGGCTCCCCACCTATCTACTTAAAAAAGAATTCCTGTTCACCAATCTTTAACCCATGAAAATATCCGATTTATCCAATATTTTCGTTTTTAATTGCCACAAATTCTCTTTAAACTCGATTTCAACAATGCGTAACTCGTGATTAGTTTTATCGCCATTTTTTGCCTTAAACAAGTCTAATTCACCTGCGGCAGGAGCAGCAACTTCTACAATTTGTCCGAAACCGTCACCTTCCTTGCTGGCACCTTTCAAACGAATGGTTATCTCATTTGTCAATACAGGTTTTACATTCAGGTGGATATACCCCAAACTTTTTTCAGTATCACCACTCCAAATCAGTTCATCACCTGCATATATTTCCAAAGGATAGCTGCGCAAACGCCAACCGGTAAGTTTCATACAAATTTCATCCACACGGGCCGCACGTTCCAAACTATAAGTTATCCATGCACTGTTCAGTCTGCCATCATTCTTCCATTCACTCAATTCATTATCATCGAAACTTTTTATCGCTTCATCCTGGTTGGCTCCGGCAACCGCCGATAAGATATTCACATCGACTTTCGTATCTTTGTAAGAAGGAGTCAACGGAGTTTCTCCACGGGTCAGCCTGCCCTCCAGTTCATCTCCCGGAATATAGTTACTCAAGCCATTCTTCACTTCAACCGGTGCGGAAGAAAGACTGATTTCGGCAGATTGCAATCCATCAGCCTTGGCTGTTATACGAACTGTTCCCGGAGTCGTAAGAGAGCGTATCAAAGCCCGGTTGATTCCACATTCTACAGGCAAATCTTTTGAAAGAATATAATTATCTTTGCCCTGTGCTATTCCACCACGCCATTCAGCCGGTCCCTCTACGTCAAAATGTATCAGATCATTAGCCAGCGGGCAACGTCTGCCATCTTTATCCATCACTTCCACTTGAAGCAATACCATATCAGCTCCATCCGCTTTCCAGCCTTTAGGACTTTGAATCACACTGAGTTTAATCTGTTCCGGCTTGCCGGCAGTCTGCAATTCAGCGCGACAACATTCTTTTCCATTCTTATCATACCCTACAGCTTCCAACTTGCCCGGAACAAATGCCACATCTTTGAAAGTATACAAGAAATGATAATCTCTTTGACCGTTTCCTAAAGATTTGCCATTCAGGAACAATTCCACTTTTTCAGCACTGGATACCACATAAACAGGTTTCACCACATCTTCTTTATAGTTCCAATGACCAACGATATGAATACGGGGATTCTCTATATCCACCCATCCGTCCCACATCACCTGATGTGCATAGAAAGGATCTTTAGGGATACGCATGGCATCTGTCACACCACTACGACGATAATTCTCCACACCACGATAATGTGTATTCGTATCCGAGAAGATGATTTTCACACCTCCCGAGCTGACACGGTCACCTGTACCCGGGCGTTCACGCCAATAATCAAACCAACGAATCACATTCTCAATAGTAAAGGAATCCTGATTGTAGATTATAAGCACGGGCATCCACCTTTTTCTGGACCTTATTAGTCATTGCAGAACGGAATGAATTATTTCCTTCCCCATTTTTATGTATATGGATAAGAATATTCATCCCAATATTTGCGCAGACCTTCATCACGGCAGTATTCCATGGCCCACATCGGATGATGTTTGCTCTTATTGATATAAAGCATCTCGCCACCATATTCGGCTTCACGAATATCAAGCATTTCACGGGAACCGATGGCACGGCCTCCATGAGGGTCATACTTATCACGAATCGCTTTCATTTCTATCATGTGTTCACGACTGATTGATTCGTTTCCACATTCATAGAATAAAATACTCGGATTATTACGGTTGTAAATAATGGCATCACGCATCAATTCTGTACGTTGTTCCCATTGACGGCCTTCACGGTCCTTTTCTGCATCACCGGCCTGCATCGCCTGAATCAATCCGACACGGTCACACGATTCAATATCCTGCTTCCAAGGGGTGATATGCATCCAACGAACCAAGTTGGCATTATCTTCCACCATCAGACCGTTGCTATAATCACTCAGCCATGCAGGAACACTCATACCGACTCCCGGCCATTCATTACTGGTACGCTGTGCAAAACCTTTCATCTGAATCACCCGGTCATTCAACCAAATCATTCCTTTGCCGAAACGAGTTTTACGGAAACCGGTACGGGTAGCCACTTCATCTACTTTTCTGCCATCCACCCATAAACTGGTTTTTACTGTGTACAAATATCCGTATCCCCAACTCCAGAAATGAAGTCCGTCTATTTCTGCTGAAGCTTCCAAAGTCGCAGTTTCACCCGGTTTTACTACCGTCTGAGTACCCTCAAAACTTTTTATGCTTTTCCCGTCACGATCACACACTTCAACCTTATAAGCGACTTTCTTATCCCGATTATATTCATTTTTTATTTCGGATTCGGCGTGAACTACGGCTTTACGAGATTTTACACGAATATCCTCCGCATAGATATAGACACCGGTCGTTTTTAAATTACTATACAAGGGAAGTGTCTGATAAAGTTTATCAGTAACATGAAGCCACACATTCTTAGGAATCCCTCCATAATTGGCATTAAAATTACGGTCACTCCATTGATACTTAGTATCAGTGGCACGTTCCTTATAATTCCAGTTATTATCAATGCGGACTGCCATTACATTCTCTTGTCCATATTTAATATAAGGAGTCAAATCGAAACCTACAGCCATCGCACCATTTTCATGCAAGCCGATATATTCACCATTGATATAAAAATCAGCTCCTTGACGGACGCCTTCAAATTCAACAAAAACTTTTTGTTTTTGCTATTGGCAGGCAGACGGAAATGCTTACGATACCACATGATTGTATCCGTCAGTTGTTCTATACTTAAACGAAAAGCTTCATCTTCATTAAAAGGACGGGGTAATGTTACTTTCTTCCAATCCGTATCCTGAAAACGTACTTCTTTGGCTTCCGGTATATCGCCAACATAAAGTAACCATTCAGAATTAAAATTGTATTTATCACGAACAGCTGATGCTGCCGCAATCTGACTTATTCCTATAAAAGCCAATAAAAATAAAAGAAATTTAGTTTTCTTCATAGCTATCTCAAATTAGTTTTGTTTACTAAAACTAAGCATAAAGTTACCC
>ENA-OQJE01000048-OQJE01000048.1-human-gut-metagenome-genome-assembly--contig:-NODE-48-length-25167-cov-3.137740_pt1 | contig 25167 bp, 24 predicted proteins | sample MGYA00242594_ERZ504760 | MGnify/ENA primary metagenome ERZ504760 (study PRJEB26092, sample SAMD00036358) | human gut metagenome | host: Homo sapiens | study: EMG produced TPA metagenomics assembly of...
CGGAAAGTAATATATGAGAATTTATTTGTTTCATTTAACTGATGACTTTGTTTATGTGTTCTATTACCATTTCGGGAGTTATGCCTTGCAGACAGGCATAATCTTTTCTATAACAGTGCTTTTCTCCGGATAAGGAACAAGGACGGCAGGGCAGGTCTATCTGTATTATGTTTGCCGCAGACTGATTCCATCCTGCAAAGCCTGCACAGGGATGCGTTGCCCCCCAAATAGGACACAACCGGGATGTTCACTAGTGATGCAAGGTGCATATTGGCGGCATCCATTACCAGCATGACGTCCATATTGCTCATGAGGGCCAATTCCATATTTATGGTTAGTTTGCCGGCTGTTGAGATGACATTGGGGAAATGTTGGGCCCATTCTTTCCAATACTTTTGATTTCTTTTTTTTCCGTCCTCCGAATAAGAAGATTTTTGTATGGTCGCGTGCAGATAAATGTTTGAGGATCTGCTCTTGCTTTGACAACGGATAGATTTTGTCCTACATGTGTTGCAAAGGGAGCGATTCCAATCCATGTTTCTTGGTTCTTCTCACCGGTTAACGGCGCCAGGCTGGAAATATTGCCTTTATTCTTTCCGAAAAGGGAGAGGAAACTTAACCGGATGGGGTAACCTATCTGATTGAGCGTATGGGCACAGCGCTGAAAAAAGGAGTCTTGCTCTGTATATATTTTATGTTTCCGCCGTATCAGTTTTTGCAGTTCCCGCCTGTTCTGCTTGATGTGGGCTGCTTTTATGCCTGCCAGACGAAAACGCCAGCAAAGAAAACGGCTGCGGAATGTGGGCTGGAAAGCGGCTACGGCATCAAATTTTTCTTCTTTTAAATCATTGTACAGCCATCCCAAACCCATTAATCCGGCATGTTCTCCTCTGAAATCTGCTCCACGGAAAATAACATTGTCCGGCACATTCTCGAATAAGGGGGAGAATGTGTCTATGCTCAGCACCATGATTTGATGCTGGGCATATTGCGTAGCCAATGAGTGAATGACCGGGATTGCCATTGCCACATTATTGATGGATGAAAAGCAGATTACAAGAATCTTGGACATAACAGCTGTTTTATTGAATGTACAAATCTATGCAAAGTTTTCTAATCAGCCAATTATTATTCGGTAAAAGTGTCTACCTTTGTTCCCAAGCAAGTTTTTGAAAGATGAAAATAATTGTAGATAATAAAATACCTTATATACATGAAGCTGTCGAACAGATAGCCGATGAAGTGGTGTATTTGCCCGGCAGTGGTTTTACCGTCGGGGATGTACGGGATGCTGACGCATTGGTGATCCGTACCCGTACCCGTTGTAACCGCGAACTGCTGGAAGGAAGCAAGGTGAAATTCATTGCTACTGCAACCATCGGCTTTGATCATATTGATGTGGACTATTGTGATGAGGCGGGAATTGTATGGAAAAATTGTCCCGGTTGTAATGCCGGCAGTGTGGAGCAGTACCTGCATTCGGTATTATTATTGTTGAAACGCCGGAAGGGGGTGAGATTGGAAGAAAGCTGTCTGGGTATTGTTGGGGTAGGACATGTGGGAAGCCGTATCCAACGTATGGCGGAGGCATTGGGGATGCGGGTCTTGCTGAATGATCCTCCACGTGCGGACCGGGGGGAAACAGGATTTGTGGATTTGTCTGTGCTGGCACGGGAATGTGATATAATAACCTTTCATACTCCGCTGAACAGGAATGGGAAATATAAAACGTTCCATCTGGCGGATGCGGATTTCTTTGTCGGTTTGCAACGGAAACCTTTTATTGTGAATACTTCTCGTGGAGAAGTAATAGAGACATTGGCTTTGCTTGATGCGCTGAAGACAGGCCGGATACGTGATGCGGTTATTGATACGTGGGAAAATGAACCGGATATTCACCCGGATTTGTTGCAGAAAGTTTTTTTGGGAACCCCTCATATAGCAGGGTATTCAGCTGACGGAAAGTCGAATGCTACACGGATGGCATTGGAGGAGCTTTGTAACTTCTTCCATATACAGGCTGATTTTAAAATAGTACCGCCCGCTTTGCCGTATATGGATTATTCTTCTGATCCGGAAGAGGCTTTTCTACAGGTGTATGATCCGACTCGTGACAGTGATGCATTGAAACGGCATCCCGAAGAATTTGAACATTTGCGGGGGAATTATCCATTGAGGCGTGAAATTTCTTTTTTACCGTAGGGGGACATTTCAATGTACCCCTACGGTGGCCAGAACTTTTAGTCTGCTTTTGCTGTTTGCATCTCTTCTGCTACAATCTGTTCGCAATCTTCAATGCTGTATCCCGATGCGGGTTCGCTCCAATACCATAAGGCGGGAGCTTGTTGTAATGTATCCATAATCAATTATTTTTTAGATGGGTTATTCAATGTTATAGTTGTTTCCGAATGTTGGTTGCCGCCCAGAATGCCGGTTCCTCCCTCCACATTGCTGTAAACCCGTAGAGGTTCGGCTAGTCCAATGTTACCCAAGCCTCCTTCTAACGTGCTTCCGGCAATTTTTTGTAAGGACAACAGGTATAAAAAGTAGGATTCGGAAAGGGAATAGATGGAAATGATTCTTTGTTCTGTTTCGTCTAACTCTGCCGTTGTCTCTTTTATTTGTAAAGTATAGGTTTGTCCGTTAATGCTTTGGTCGGTAAAGAGGGCTCCTCCCTTTTTCTAATCCGTTGAATGCCATACTTTCGTCCAATATGGCATCCTGTTCCTTGAATACAGGATCTATATAATCTATTTTTGTTTCGTAGTAACCGTAATAGCCCGTTTTTATTTGTGTGATTTTGGCCAGATAATAATTGTTCTTTTCCGGAAATTCATCAAACGTGACTTCATAGTATATTTCAAAATAGTCGGAAATTGTTCCTTGATAAACTCCGTTACCTTTTTTTATTGTATGACTGGCGTTTTTTATAGGTACTTTCTTTGGTATGATATCTTCTGCCGTTACTGTACCATATTCGGGGGTGGATGCAACAATTTTTATCCGGTCTCCTTCTGCCGGGATTGTATTTGAAAGGAATAAGGTATCCGGCTGGTCTGGGTTCCGGGGATTATTCAGTGTTTTCCATTGCATGGTTTCTATGTATTGATTGTTGATATAGAGCTCCACATGGGCGTGAGGGAGATTGACATAAGGCTTCTTGTCTGGATAGAACCAGGTCCGGGTGATGGAGGCCATTACCACTGTGTCGGGGGATACTACACTGTTTATTACCATTTTGGGCGTAGTGCGATATTCGTCCAAATCTATTTTTCGATAACAGGAGGTAAGGAACACTCCGAGAAGTAATGTATATAGCAGATGTTTCATAATCATTTAAAATTTATAAGTGTAAGAAACTGATGGTATAATGGGAACTATGCCCAGGGTATAGAAGCAGTCGTTATTATACCACCATCCTTTGCGTATGCTGACGGGTGCCATGTAGGAATAGACATTGTAGATGCTGATATTCCATATTCCCATCCGGTTCTTTTTCTTTGGCCGGTAAATATTGATGCCCAAGTCGAGTCTGTGATAGGCGGGAAGTTGGAAATTATTACGTTCCGTATAATAGTCTAATCCGCCTGAATCTATATAAGGAGGAACCAGGCTGCCTCCCGGAAACGGATGTTGGGGAGAAACGGCCTGGTAGTTTTCGAAAGAAACCGTGAGCCGGTTACCGGTTGCGTAGGTCCAGCTTCCGGTCAACTCCAGTTTGGGCTTGATTTTCCAATTGGCTATTATATTGAATTTATGCCGGTTGTCGAATTTGGCAGGAAAACGCTTGCCTTTATTTATCTCAGTGAACTGTCTGTCATTCCAGCTTAGAGTATAACCTGCCCATCCGGTTATTTTTCCTTTTTCTTTGCGGGCAATAAGTTCTACGCCGTAAGAACGTCCTTTTCCTTGAGTCAGTTTATCTTCCCAGCTGGTGGAAGGAGGGAGAAACTGGTAGTTGTCTTTATAGTCCATCAGATGTTTCATCCATTTATAATATCCTTCTATGGAGAAAGAGTAGATTTTGTTGCCGGTGGTGTAATAAGCTCCTACAGCCAGTTGGTCGCTCTGCATCGGTTTCAGCTTGCGGCTGACCGGTATCCATGTGTCTGTGGGCAGGTTGATGTAGCTTTCATTGACTTGATGTACATATTGGCTCATCCGGGTATAAGAGGCTTTGAGACTGAGTTGCGGATTGATCAGGAAACGACTGGAAAAACGGGGTTCCAGAGAAGTGTACGTTTTCCCGTCAATGGTGTATAGTCCGAGGTGAATCCCGGCGTTCAAACGTATTCTTTTGTTCATTTTCCAGTCTTCTTCCATATATATGCCTAATTCATGGTGCAGGTAGGGCAGTGTCGTTGTTTTGTCTGGTCTGGGTGGTCATACCATTGGAAAAATACGATTTTTTCGTCTACGGGATGAAAACGGTGGTAAATATAATGAGTGCCGAAATGCAACTGATGGGAAGCATTGGGGCGGAAATCGAAATTGGCTCGTATGCTGAGGTCGTCAATGCGGTTCTGGGTTGAACTTTCCTGTGATACGTAGTTGGCTTCTGTTCCTTGGTAGTAGTCTCCTTTCAAGGTGGAAGAGTAGTGGGTAAAGGCGGCATTCACATTACCGAAGAGTTGGTTGTTGAATACGTATGACCAGCCGGTAAATGCCATGATGTTTCCCCATCGCAGTCTGCCGGTGTTTCTGCTTTCATATCCGTTGTCACCTTCTCTTTTTTCTCCTCCCTTCAAAAAATCGTTTCCCCAGTAAAGACCGGCATATCCGCGGCTGCGGTCATTGAACTGGTGGTTGAGTTTAAAGTTCATGTCGGTAAAAGCGTATCGTGCCACTATTTGGGTTTCTCCTTTATTTCTGGTAGCGTTCCAGATGGCGATGGTTGGGGCCGAAAGCGCGTCAATCCATGAACGGCGTAATGCAAAGTTGAATGAGGTCCGGTCTTTGACCAACGGACCTTCCAGATTCAGGCTGCCTGAGGTCAGTCCCAGCATGGCGCTTCCGTGATATTCTTTCATGTTGCCATCCTTTGTATGGATATCGACTACGCTGGACAGTCTTCCTCCGTAACGGGCGGGGAAGGCGGACTTAAAGAATTCTACATCCTTTACGGCTTCGGCGTTGAAGGAGGAAAACAGACCGCCCACATGGTTGATCTGGTATAACGGATTCCCTTCTATCATATAAAGATTGTCGTCTCCATTACCGCCCCGCACATACATTCCTGCCAATCCGGCTGTGCCTGCCGATACACCCGGCAAGGTCTGTAGGGTTTTTATAATATCAGCTTCTCCGAATAATACCGGGGTTTGTTGGATCAGGTCTTTGTTGAGACGGGTATGTCCCATATCGGATGTTTGGACTAATGGAGAAGAGGTATATTCTCCGGTCACTACTACTTCGGCTAATTGCTGGTGGCTGTTCAGCAGAACCGGAAGCAGCGTGTCTTGTTCCAATTGTATGAATGAACGGTGGAAACTGTCATAACCTACATAGGAGATGTTCAGGTATACATCGTTTCCGGCTTCCAGGGTCAGGCTGAAAAAGCCGTCGGCGTTGCTGGTTGTTCCTTGATGGCTTTTAGCATCATAGATGGAGGCGCCTATAAGGGACTCTGAGGAGGATTTGTCTCGTATGAAGCCGCTGATTACAATGTTTTTCTGTTTTTTCTTGAGGATGATGTATTTGCCTGATTGTATATATTCTACGGACAGTTTTTGAAACAGAATGCGCAAACAGTGGGATAACGGCTGGGCGGTTATTGTTATATCTATCGGTAACAGATGTTTTGTTAAAGAGGATTCATACGAAAAGGTTACACCTGTCTGCCGGGTGATTTCTGCTAAAACTTTACGGATGGGGGTTTGTTTCATATCTAATGTTACGAGGGGTTCGTCATGTTCTGTTCCTTTTGCCTCAATGCAAATGTGCATGAGGCAAAGGAGCAGAAGAAAAGAAAATTTAGAATGGAATTGCATCATTGGGTTATGTCTAGTTTTGTATCTAGTGTTTGGTTTATGATTTCAATTATGTCTTCTATCGGAGTATTGTCAAAGGTCGTGGTCAAATAGTACTCTTTTTGTGGAATTCCGCCGATATGGACCTTATAGACTTCTTCTAGTTCTTTTACTACCTTTTTCAAGGGGGCTTCATTATAAACAAACACGTGAGTCTTCCATGCAAAAGTGTTGGGATCACTTTGCTTTTCTATTTGCATTTGTCCTTTTTGGTTAATGAAAGCATACATGCCTTTTGTCAGGATAGCTTCTTTTTGTTCTTTGTTATAAAAACGGACTTTTCCAGACTCTACGGTTGCCGAAGTTTGATTTGCATTTGCCGTTACTTGGAATTGCGTACCTAGTACTTGTATGTTTGCCAGTTCGGTCTGTACCCTGAAGGGACATTGTTCTTGATGTGTGACTGAAAATATGCTTTTCCGTTTAAAGTGACGTTCCTGTTTTTTTTGCCGTATGCCAAGCGGTCATACTGTAAGGCCGAATTCTCTGCCAGCGTAATATGGCTGTTATCCGGAAGCGTGACTTCTTTGACAGCGTGTGCGGATGAGGCAATGACAATCCAATCTTGCCTGTCGTATATCCACCACCAACTGAATCCGGCTATCAGGAAAGTGACAGCGGCGATAGTTATTAGTCTATATAATAAGATAGAATTATTTTTCTGTTTGCCGATACCTAGTTTTTGCCAGGCTTGTGTCGTGTCCAGCCTGTTTTCCCGATAGAACCGGGCTACAAAACGAATATCTTTTTCTTCTTTCTCCATGCGATCTTTTTTCTTTTTATTGTTAAGACAGGGAAAAGACAAAATCCCCCTATTCGCTTGCCGATTTTTTTATCCGAAGAAAAAAGTATATATTTTAATGGCTGTTTCTCGTAATGTTTTCAGTGCCTTACTGATTTGATGTTCGACTGTTTTTATAGAAATACCCAGCTCGGTGGCAATTTCCTGATAAGTAAGGCCGTCACGTTTGGAAAGCAGAAAGATCTTTTTCCGTTCGGTAGGAAGGTGGTCGATAGCTGTCCATAAACGAGCATCACGTTCTGACCGGATGATGCGTTCTTCTTCTGTTAAATCTTCCAAGTCTGTCAGTTCGGTTGTTTCACAGTGTGTTTGCCGGTTGGTTACCAGTGTGAGTGAGCGGTTACGTACAGTTTGGTACATATAAGCTTTCAGATTTTGAATAGATGTGCCTCCGACAAGCTTTTCCCATACATCAGAGAAGGCTTGTTGGACGATGTCTTCTGCGTCATCCAGTATTTTCAGTATAGCGCAGGGCATACATATTCAGCGGACGGTAAAGACAGCGAAATTGGTATTCAAATTCCTTTGCCGATAGTTTCATATTACGTTTTTATGTAAACAGAGGCAAACTTACGGCTTTTTTTCGGTAGTCAAGCGATACGAGGTGAAAAGTCTTTAATTTCATAGTCAGTGTAAGGGATATCGATCTTGAACAAAAAACATTTTTCCCTTTTATATTATTTTATTCTGTCACCATATCTTGTTGTAAATCAATATAATGCCGTGCGAATACTTTTCGAATTCCACTGAAACGGTTTGTAGTCCTGCTTCTGCTTGCTTTTCATCCGGCAGAAACAGGTTTTCTTCATGCGTGTGTCTTTTCTGCAGCTGTTTCCGGCAAGAGCAGTAGGCGGTATTTGTGTTTCTATCCGGCGGCATCCGAAATATCACCTTGGTGAAGCGCTTCTTTCACCTGGGTGAAGCAAGTAGTTCACCTTAGTGAAATGGCATTTTCACTAAGGTGGAATAATGGATGGAATGGGGTGGCTGTATGATAACAGCCTTTAGTTAATGTGATTAGCGTTCACTGTACCGGCTTCGGAATTTAGTATCTGCATACCGATTAAAAGGGATATGGGATCTTTCTCCCGAGAAGTCTCCAGAAAAGGCACATTAAAAGCATGGCTTTATGTCAAAGCTGTGGCAGGCTATCCGCCTTAACAGAGCCTTAAAGGGCATAAAGCGGTTATGGAATAGAATACCAGACGGGCTGATAGCTGGTACAAGCCCCCCCCTTATGCACGGGTGGCATCGTTGGTACGCTCGTTGCAGAATGGTTTTGAATAATTTGCCAATGTGTCAATGTGCTAATATGCCAATTGGCTGCGCTCTATTCCGCATGATAATTGGCATATTAGCACATTTGTGAATTAATTCATTATTAATCAGTTATACGATAACTCTTATATCGAAGTTACGTTTTTGATAGTTAAAAAGCGAAGAAAGGACGGACGTTATATCCGGAATCGGAAAGCTTGCTGTAAGTTTTGACAGCTACTCTTTCCCAAAAAACGCCATCGAGCATCTCAAAGTGCCAAATAAGAATCCAGGCATCTGTCGCTACATTGGATTCGGTGGTGCATCTGAAAATGTTTCTGTTGCCGACAATTTCTCCCAACGTACTTCCGGCTTTGGCTAATTGTTTACTTATTTTTTCTCTTGTTTTGGTTCCATATATCAGAGTTTCTAAACTGTATGCAGACTGTCTTTCAAATGTTCTCGGAGATTTTCCCCCTATATTTATGAGCAGATCGAACCATTGACCTATACTCGGCATGAACCACGGACTGCATATATTTTCGTCATTCGGTATTTTATTTTTCGTCCGATAATCTTTTATCTTAAAAAAAGCTTTGTATGTATTCTTAAGTTGAGTATCATCATAAGTATTCAATATTACTTGCGTTTCAGAATAGCCATTCATGTTATTCTCCAGTAAATCGTTTGTTGTCATATTAGGGATATCGGGTTCATCTACCTTGTCTCCCCATTTTGCCACTCCTATGTTTTCCAATCCCATCACATAGGCATGTGTCCATCCTTTCTTATTGCATTCCGGATCGGTCATTTTTTCCGGATCGCAAGTAATTACCATCCCTGCAGCATCTTTGTAGTCGGGGATTGTGTTGCCCTCAAAGACTCCATCTCCGGGGAAAATCTCTATTTTATTGTTTGCCGTGAAAAAAACAAAATCACCGGGAGTGAGTTCCCGTGTTTTCTCTATGGCAGATAACGGGCTTTTCACCTCTAAGGTGTAGCAGCATCCTGCAGTGAACGCTGTGGAGGGGGTGAATGAGTAGGTCAGTGTTTTGTCTGTGCTTGTGCCGGAAGTTGATACATCGGTTATTGAATAGCTCCCGGCTATGGCTGTCGCTGTCTTGGTGGGGAGGACAATGGCACGGAAACTGCCGTCGTCCATTTTGCAGGGAGTGACATTGTTCAGTTTCACGTTTTTGGCTGTGACATCGACAGTCAGGTCTGATAATGTTCCATTGTTGCGATAGGTGAAGACTGCATCCGCGGGTGGAACATATTTGAAATGCGCTTGTGGCTTCAATATCAGTAATGCGAACCGATGCTCGAATTCAAAAGTCAGGGTTTCCTCGCTGACCTTTCCTACGGCGGTCATCAGGTCACAGGCGGTATATTCATCGGAACCGGATTGATCCGCTCCGGGTTTCAGCTTTTCGTTGTCCACTAGTGAGGTCATGATTTCGTCCGTGGTTTTACCGGTATCTATCGTGACACCTTCCTTGTAGGGATAGTACGCGATATAGTCCATACCTTCATTCCAATAGAGCGAAGTGCCGGCAGGAGGAATCCACTCACCTGTGTCAATGCCTGTTTTCTTATAAGTCAGTTTGATGTTGTTGACGGCATCTGCTATCGCATTATTTTTAACGGACGAAAATGCCGATGGCGTCTCCTGCACTAAACTGCGTTTCGGCTCCGTCTTCCAAGGGAGTACGTGCAAAGGGGGAGCCGGATATGGAGAGATGATTGAAATTGCTTGCCGTGGCTTTCACGATGAGGGGCGTCTGGTTAGTTCTTTTGCCATCCTCTGGGTCGTTTTCGTGCGTACATGCGCCACCTATGACAAGGAGGCCGCATAATACCGTGACGATAAAAGAGTATTTCATATGTATATATAGTTTTTCTTTCAGATTCAATTAATTGTTCCGTCTACAGATCCCTGACCGCCATTCCCCCATGTGGGATGACTTTCTGTTGTGGCAGTGACTACTTTTTTGTCTATGCCGATGGTGTAGCTCACGAAAGCCCCCGACAGCCATTTGTCGAGTGAGGGTAAAGGCTGATTGGTCAACGTGACGGTTTGCGTTCCTTTGATTCCTATGTATGTATAGGTGATGTTGAATGTGTTTCCTATATTTGTGGGGAGCAGGAAGTAGGTACATAGCATAGCTTCCTCCGGAGTACTTTTATCCGGTACGGACAGGGATTTTGTGGTAGCGGTAAATGTTTCGGCAGTAACCGTTGACGGATAAGTCCAGCCGAAACCCTTGTCGTCATCGTTTGCCGGCACATGAAAAGCCAGTGTTCCGCTTTTTGCTCCCGTAATGGAGAAAGCTGTGATTACCTTTCCCGTTATGTCGTCATTACTTTTCACATTGAAAACCACCTTGGTAAGTGCGTGTTGCATTTTGAAATCCACACTGCCCCCGTTTTGGTTTATAATGGGGGTGGCGGCAAGCAGGTCCACCTGGTCGGCTTCTGCTGTGGGTGTAGTGTAAGTGAATGAAGGATAACCCTTTTGGATTGCGTTGCTCGGCGTAACGCCCGTGGTATTGTGGGGTGCATAGGCAAAGAAACTGATTTTATCCGAATCATTGTTTGGCCAATACTTCAGGGGAGTGTATTGCCATGTGCCGTTTTTCTTTTCCACCAGCTGATTGTACATGAAGTTGGGGGTGGAAACTGTTGCGTCAAAGTTGCCGTGGGTAAGACTGGCAAATACTCCGATGGAGGTAAGATTGTCGTTGTTTATATCGCCGGCCCTTGTGGCGGTCGTTACATTGTTGGAGAAGCCTATGGGAACATTTACGGTTTCTGTGCCTGTATCCTTTTCGCAAGACGTGAGTGTCCATGCCGAAAGGATTATAAAAAAGAGTATCTTTCTTAATCTTCTCATTGTTTTATTTATGTGTCAATTTCAATTTGTCGGTTGGTGTGCCCGGAGAAGGACATTCAACCTTATCCGGGCTTATGCAATATTTAATTTACATCAAAATTACCGGTAACGCTACCCCAGTCGTTCACTTTAGCCGCACTTACTTTTATTTCCTTCAGAGAAATAGTGAAAGTGTATGTGTAAAATTTACCTCTTTTCATGTGATTGACAGGTAATGAAACTGCTGTTTCCAAATGGCTTACTGCATATTTGGGATTGTCATTGCTGCTATCTGCCGTTTTGGATACAATATCGTAATGGAAGCCAATCTGAATATCGCCACTTGTACATCCGCCGGCACCGTCTGCCGCAACTTCTTCAGCATTATCGTTGATTGGAATTAAGTACAGGTATTGATCTTTTTTGAATAAATCTACCGGAGTTTCTTTGTTCCCTTTTTTCAGAATGATGCCTTTAATGGATTTTTCCGTACCATCGGCCCATATTTCCGTGATCTCCTTCTCTTCCATTTTCATGATCTTTTCGATACTGTAATCGCCTTCAGCGATTGTAGCATTTTCATAGTCCCAATGAAGGTCTTTCCATGTTGCCTTCGTATAAAATTTAGAATTTTCGTTGGTTAATTTATTAGTCTGATCAAAAGACAGGCTCCCTCCCTTTTGGCCTATTATCCACATGTGAGTGATATAGATGAAGCTGCTTGTTCCGTCCAATCCGCTATAGTCAGCGCCTAATTTGGCTTTAAAATTTATTTTAGAAAGTGTATGCCTGAAGTTGAATTGTATGGCCTCATCTTGTGCTGTTTTGTTTAATTCTTCAGCTACAACCAAGTCTACCATTTCATCAATTTTGGTTGCTTCTTTCAATGTGAAATCAATAGAAGGTATGCCGGTATCATCAATTGGGGAAGTCACGATTCCTACACGGCCTCCGGATACATTGCTCTCATAAGGAGCATAGGCAAAGAAAGACACTTTGTCTGTCGTGTTGTTCGGCCAATACTTTGTCGGGGAATAAGTCCATTCATTTGCATTTGTGTCATAAGTCACTTTTTGATTGAACATAAAAGATGGAGTTACGGTTCCTTTAGCCTCATCCCAATTTTTACTCCCTGTGTAATATCCCATAATGCCGAAACCGCCATAATGGGTCTCGTCACATGTTCCTTGCATGGTTGTGGTAGAAACATCTGTGCCTCTGGTCGCCACCCCCGTGTAGACATCGAATCCGACAGCTGGATTACCGACTGTTCTGACCTCCGTAATTTCATTCTGCGAACAACCTGCCACCAGCAACGTTGCTATCGCCATTAATAAATGTTTTGTTCTCATTTTTTTATTGATTAGTATTATACTTTTGTTTTACAAAGGCAATTCTGTGTTTTCTTCTTTCCCCCAGTCGTTTACATCTGCATTGAAACCGGAGTTGGGATCTTTTTCAGGTTCTACATCAGGTATTCGTCCGGGTGTTTTTGCTTCTATATGTAGGTAGATGGCACCTGTTTCATCCGTGTCTTTTGAGATACTCACTTTATCGAAGTTTTGTTCTATCTTAGTCTTTCCGTCTACTAGATTGGCACTCAGGCTCATGCTGTGGTCGGTTTCTTCGTCAAATCCGAAAACACAGATTTCGCCTGTAAGAGTGCCGTCGGTGAAAGATCCTTCGTGGAAGGTCGGGTTTCCTATGGAAAATTCCTGTGTAATCATCTTTTCACCGCATTGGCCGTTGTGCAGCAATATGGAGGCGTGGATGCCTCCAAGGCGGCAAGTAGCATCTTTTATGTTGTTCAGTCCGTCTATGCTAATCTGCACTTTCACTGTGCTTGTCAGCTCGGTAGGGGTGAAGTGCAGTGAGCATTCTATGTTGTCCGTCACTTCAAATCCCTCGATGACGCAGGTTGCCAGCTTTTCGGGTGAGGTAGTGCTAACTTCGCTTGCGGAACGATTTTCTATTTGTTTGGCATACGCTTCGAAGGTGTGGAAAGCATTCTCTCCTCGGAAAGCAATGCCGCCGAAATCACTGAATGAACGGTTGAATAAGATCACGTTATAATGTCCTTTGGGCAAACGGGTGATGGCGTGAGTACGGTTGCCCATCAGTACGGTTTGAGGCGCTCCTCCATTTTGGGGATAGAAAACGGCCGTCGCGCCATAGGTGTCTTCTCCCTCCAGTCCGGCTTGGCTCCAGTCTGCCATGAGGGTGACTCCCACAACTTCATAGTAGGTAAGTTCGCGCCTATCGCAAGATATGAAAAGCAGAAAGGAAAGCAAGATAAAACGCATTCTCATTTTACACCTCCTTTTACTTTATGGTTTAATATCCATGCAAGGGAGATTTTAGCTTTGGTGGGACCAAACCATGTATATCGTCCGTTGTTTTGCCACAACAATGTCTGATGGTTATCGTTGGCGTGGTAATGTTTGTAATAGGTTCTCAGCACTCCTATTCCGAGGTTGAATTCCAAATGCAGATTTCGGGAAATGCGTTTTGCATATCCGTAGCTGATTCCTGCGGCAATGAAGAATTCTCCTTGATAGCCATTCTCTTTCCATTGCAAATCGTACTTTCCGCCTCCGGCATACAGCCCGGCGAAGTGTCCCGTAAGGATATTTCGTTTCTTCTTATTGTCTAGCCAGTAACGTGTTTCCAGTCCTCCGGATAATATTTGCATACAGTATTTGTCGTTATCAAACAGCCACCACGGAAACATCAATTCGCCGTTGAGCGACCAACATTTGCCAACGGGAACTTCGACTTCTATGTTTGGTATTAAAGCAATGTCAAACAGCATGTTTGTTTTCAGGGCGAGAAATGGAACCGACTTATTGTATTTCGTTTTTCCGGCTCCATGGTCATTGCCGGTATCTTCATTTCCAATGCCGATATGCTTAGAGTGAACACACGCGGTTTGGGAATGCCCGGGATGTTTCATTCTTTGTTCGTGTATGCTGATATTACTCTTTTGAACATTTGTTTGGAAACATAAAAAACTGTCTTGTCCATGAGTGGGCAGGAAGCAGGCTGTTAGAATCAAAGTTTGCAATAATACGCGTTTCTTCAGTTTTTTTTCACCTGACCATAAATGTGTACTAATGTAATTGCTTGCTACTTTAATAATCAGCAAACTGAGTATATAAAATAACTTTGTCATTCCTAATCAAAAAACGTTCTTAATAGGCAAACGTTTTTTAGAATAATCGCAAAGTTATAATAATAATTTGATAATCAGCAAAGTTTATTCAATTTAATTTATGATAATAGTTCGTTAAGCGTTAAATTAACACTTATGCGGCAATTGCCGTAAACTCTTACTCCCTCCACTTCACCGGTTTTACATCTGGTAGGTTTGTGCGATTAAATCAACCGGAAATATTGTTTTTAGTGAATGTTTCCCGAATTATGCTCGGTGAGCCGGATTATTCATACCGCTTGGGCACTTTTACGCTTTCGCTTGATGATGACAGATGATATGTTTGAAGAATGTAGTAATTGCCAAAAAACTGCCCTGTATCGGGAAGCCGGAACGAACCGAAAGGATATGGTATAGGACTGGCGCAAACCCAAAGTATCCAGAATAAGTGATATGCTGTAAACAAAAATAGGGCAAACCTCACGGCCTGCCCTATCCGAAACTTTAATATGAAATGCCTATTGAAACAAAAATCACAGTTTTTACCTTAAAATATTGCATTTAAAAGTTTCCTTTATCAGCATTGTCCCACCAAAGATGTGTTCCGCCTTTGTCACCGGAGATGCCAAATTTGCTGGAATTTTCTTGGTCCAGAAGTTTGATTCCGCCTTCTACTCCCTTAGCGTTGGCATCATAAGCCTGGCTGCTATAAATTACGCGGCGTACACCTTCTTCTGTGTTTACGGCTCCATTACTTTCATTGACGAATGCAGGAAAGAAGCGTGGATAGCCGGTGCGGCGTTGTTCTGCCCAGCCTTCGGTGGATAGGGGGAATAGGGCGAGCCATTTTTGGGTGATGATTCTTTCCAGTTTTTCTTCGTTGCTTGCGCTCTCATCCCATTTTTACACTTAATTTATTTACAGCCGGGGTACTTAATTCGGCTTTGATGGGATCTGTATAGTCTATTTGGGTGCTTGTTCCATTGATGTAGGCGTCTACTGCTCCTTCCGGATATTCTTTGATTCCGGCATAAGCTCCCCGATAAGCTAATTCATTAGTCATGGAAACACGGATTCCATTTTCATATAGGTTCTTTACACTTTCACTGCCAATATCCCATCTTAATTTTGCTTCAGCCAATAGGAAATAGGCTTCCGCTGCTTTCATGATAGGCAGTGGCATGGAATAAGAGGAACCGTTGTTTCCCTGAATCCAACCGGAGAAGCTACCCCAACTGTTTGGTTTGGCAGGCAGGCCGCTGGCAAAACGGATACCCAGATATTGACTATTGGCGGCTACTGTGGTAGTACCGGCTTCGTTTTTGATATCTCCGGTATTCAGGGTCATATATAATGGTTGGCGCGGATCTTTGGTTCCACTCATAATAGTTACCAGATTGGCATTGAATCCACAATCACCCCAATTGAACATCAGCCACATTTCATTCTCAAGACTTTTATCGATCAGAATATCCTTGTTGACTGTTGCCAAGGTGTTTTGGGCAGCCTCGGTAGCGATTGCCTTAAGGTTCATTCCGGCGTTGCTGGCTTCGGTTTCCCGTTTGGACAGGCGTAACGCCATGCGTAGTTTCATCGTATTGGCTATTTTTACCCATAGGTCTTTGTCGCCGTTGCACCAACAGTCAAAGGATTTCAATTTGGCTATTTCATCTGCTCTCATGGCACTGATGTCAGTAATGGCTGTACTCAGATCTTCAAGCATGGCTTTATATAGGTCTTTCTGGCTGTCGAACTCGAAATACACTTCGTTTTCGCCCGACAGGATGGAACTGTAAGGTATCGGTCCGTAGGCATCTGTAGTCATCAATGTTCCGTAAGCCTGTACGATACGCATCACGCCTGACAGACCTCTTTCACCACTGGCGTCGCATTGTGCGATGATGCGGCGGGTGTTGTTGAAAATATGGAGATAATAGTTCTCATACATACCGCCACTATGTCCCCGGTTCTCTCCCATATCACCGTTGGTGAAGTTACCGTTGGGAGTCATAAAGTAACCTCCATAAAGGTCAATGGTCAGGTTGGTCCAAAAACTGGAACATATTTTGCTGAGGAGGATAACAGTAGGTCATCGGTTCGGTACATTGTGCGGCAAAAGGAAGATCTGCCGGATTTACCTGGATGTTACTGGTATTCAATTTTTCAAAATCGTCTGTGCAGGAAGAGAAGATACTTCCTACGGTCATTGGGAATGCCATTAAAAAGGCGTATGTTAATATCTTATTCCGTTTCATAGTTTCAAGCATTAGAAGTTAAGTTTTAAATTAAGACCAAAACTGCGTGAGGTAGGCAGTGCAAACATATCTACACCTTGTATACCATTGCCTGTACCTGCTGATACGTCCGGATCCATCGGGGCGTCTTTGTGGAAGAAGAACAAGTTGCGGCCGATGATGGCTGCGGTCAGGTTCTTGCCCGCACCTAACAGGTTACGGAAGGTGTAGCCGAAAGTTACTTCGCGAAGGCGTATATTGGTTGCATCATAAACGTAGTTTTCTACAGCGTATGGACTGTTGAAGTTATTGTTACCGGTGGTGCGATAGTACTTATCGGCATCAAATTTTACTCCGTCTACTGTAATACCGCCGGCGTCACGGGCTTCACCTGAACGTTTGGACACGCCCCAACCGTCTAGAGCCGCTTCGGTCATACCGATCACTTTTCCACCGAATTTAGCATCAATCAGGAATGATAGTGAGAAGTCCTTGTAGCGGAATGTGTTCGTCCATCCCATATTTACTTTGGCATTCATATTGCCTGCGTATTCCAGTTCGTCCATAGAATCACCACTTACGATAGGCTCTCCTTTTTCGTTTTGCAGGGGCTTGCCGTTTTCATCACGCATCAGGTGACGTACATATAAATCTCCGTAGTGGCCGCCTTCTTTCAAGATCACTTTTGCACCTCCGAAATCGGTCAATGTCAGTCCGTTGGGAAGGTCATCTACCAATTCTTTAATCTTATTGTCATTGTAAGAGAAGTTTAGGTTGGTACTCCAACTGAAGTGGTCAGTGAACTGCTCATACCATCCGATGTTGAATTCAAAGCCTTTGTTTTCTACATTACCGGCGTTTACATAACGGTTTCTCAAGCCTGATTCGTAAGGAGCCGCAACGGAGAAGAACTGATTCTTGGTGTTGGTCTTATAATAAGTCAGATTGATATTCAGTCGGTTCTGTAAGAATGTACCGTCAAAACCAATTTCTAAAGAATGAGTTTTTTCCGGCTTCAATGTTCTGAACGGAGCTTTGTCGGGGGGAGTGATAGCACCTTGAGAACCTAGAGAATAGAGCAGATTACTCATGAATACAGGTACGTCATTACCTACGATAGAATAGCTTGCGCGGAATTTGAACAGATCAATGTTCTTACCCATATCTACAAATTTGTTCAGCAGGACACTACCGCCAAAAGAGGGATAAAAGAATGAACAGCTTTCTGTGAAAGCTAATGCCGAAGACCAGTCATTACGTGCTGATATATCAAGGAATATGCCTTCACGATAACCAAGTTGTGCGGTGGCGAATACTGAGTTCAGCCGTTTTTGGGTCATCCAGTTGTCATCTTTGCCCACGGTGGACATATTGCCATAATAGTTGTTCGGAGTAAAGATGTTCGGATAAAAAATGTTTCCGGAACCGGGCTGTGAGAACTGGGAGCCCTCACCCCATAGGTCTACATGAGAGGTTTTGGTTTTTGTAAAACTGGAACCTGCGGTAGCAGATAGAGAAAAATCATTGAATGTATGGTTGTAGCTTACCAAGACATCGCCATAAAGTTGGTCACTGAAATAGCGGTTGTCTTTCATGCGTCCCATCGGATAAAGGTTTCCTACGCTGGATGCGTAAGCATTGTGTACCCAGTGTTCTTCTCCTCTTTCGTAACGCATACGTCCTTGGATATTCAGATCTGGAGTTATGTCCCATTTGATGCTTCCGCCAAATTCATAGCGGTTACGGTCAGTGATCGGGGTCTGTCTGTTTAACATCCAATATGGATTACCGAATTGCTGTTGTTGTGTATTTGTCCAGTTTTGGACATAGCAGCCTCTTGCGGGATCATATACCTCGAAGTTCTCTTTATAGCCATTCCAGTCTTCTCCTCTAGGGAAGAGATAAACACCGGTCAGCGGATTCCATAAATAGCCGGCAGCTGCCTGATTGGTGATGTGCTGGTTGGTAAACTTGGCCGTGAAATCAATATGAATGTCTTTCAGAATATTGAAACCTACTTTTGAATTCAAATTGTGGCTTCGGTAGTCATTCTGGGGAGTGATACCTTGTGAATAGACATTGGCATAGGAAAAATAAGATTGGATGTTTTCATTACCCCCGCTTAAGGAGATAGAGTTATTCGTTGTAAATCCGGTACGGAAGAATTTTTTTGCATAGTTTGGAGCTTTGCTGCTTAGTTTCTCACCCCAGCTGAAAGTACCGTTGTCGCTCATCCCATAAGTAGTCTGGAATTCGGGTAGCACCATTGGGCTCTCCATTGTGGTGTTGCTGGATACATTAACGGAAACTTTACCCGACTGTGCTGATTTGGTGGTAATCATAATGGCGCCATTGGCTGCTACCGCACCATAAAGTGCTGCTGCCGATGCACCTTTCAGCAAGGTGATTTGGGCGATGTCGTCCGGATTGATTGTAGACATGGCGTCACCACCGTCTCGCTGGCCTCCGTAGTTGCTGTCTACCTGTGAATTGGTGATATTCATCATGACAGGAACTCCGTCTACTACTACTAATGGCTGGTTATTACCGCTGATGGACTTATTGCCACGGAACAGAATCTTGGAAGAACCGCCGGCTCCGGTTGAGTTCGGTGTAATCATCATACCGGCACTTTTACCTTGCAGGGAGTTAATCATATTGACGCTCTTGATGTCATTAACGTCTTTACCTCCTACTGTTTGCGCAGAATAGGTTAGTGTCTCGGATTGTCGTTTAATACCCATTGCCGTCACTACGACTTCACCCAGTGTTTCTGTGTCCGATGTCATTTTTACGTTGATTACTGTACGTCCGTTTACAGGTTCCTCGATGGTTTTCATACTTAAATAGGAGAATACCAGAATGTCTTTGTCGCCGGCTTGCAGGGTATACTTTCCGTCGAGGTCGGTCACTGTTCCGATAGTTGTACCTTTAATTAATACGTTTGCGCCGATCAGAGGTTCGTTAGCGTCTTTATCTATTACAGTACCGCTGACTGTATGCGTTTGTGCATACAATGCTGTTACAAACATTCCCAATAGGAATGTCAGGAAAAAAGTAAAAATTCGTCTCATAAGGTTAGATTTTGAGGTTCGTTCTTAATTAGATTTTTGTTTTTAGATTAAATAATAGGTTTGTTGATAATTGGGTATGTTTACCCAATAGGTTTGATTTGATAATTTTTCGCATAGGCATTCAGTTTAAGGTTAACTTATCAAGGTTTATTTATTAAGGTTTCTGTTAATCTCTCTTTAAGTCGGTCAACATTATTAATACAAATATCATAACCGGGTTACTAAACAAAAACTTATATTTTTTGTATTTTATCTCATTCTTGTTTTCTTATTTTGAAATAAATACTTATGTTTGTGTAACCTTAAATTAAAAATGACCTATGAACCTTAATGATAACCGCTTAATTATTAAAACCTTGAGGTCAGGGGATCAAAAAGTATTTTCCCTGGTTTATGCTTCTTATTACAAGCCGCTATGTTTGTTTTGTTCCTCGTATGTTTCTCTTGAAGAGGCTGAAGAAATAGTGCAGGATTTGATGATGTATGTGTGGGAAAAGCGTGAGTCGCTGGTAGAGGACTTGTCGCTGAAATCTTTCTTATTTACCAGTGTCAGGAACAGGGCATTGAATTCAATCACCCGTTCCCATATTACCCGTCAGGTATATGAAGAGTACCAGAGCCAACAGTTAAAATCTCTGCCGGCATTGGATTCTTGTTATAGCACGGAGTTGTTTAATGCCTATATGGAAGCTCTTCATGCTCTTCCTAAAGAACAGCAAAAAGTATATGTTATGAGTCGATATAAACAACTGACCCATAAAGAAATTGCTGACACGCTGGAGGTGTCGGTGCAGACTGTCAATTATCGGATAGGCAAAGCTCTTCAGTTTTTTCGTATTAGATTGAAAGATTTTTGCCTAAAATAGTCGCTTCAATCACCCGAGGGAAATATTCGTATTCCAACTGGTGCACCCGTGTTGCCAATGTATCTGGCGTGTCAGTGGGTAATACCGGACAGGTGGCTTGGAAAATGGTATTTCCTTCATCATATTGTTCATTTATATAATGGATGGTGATGCCGCTTTTCTTTTCATGGGAAGCTATGACAGCTTGGTGCACGCGGGAACCATACATACCTTTACCACCGAACTTGGGAAGGAGGGCCGGATGAATATTTACTATTTTATTCGGATAATCATGCAAAATGGCATCAGGTACTTTCAAGAGAAAGCCTGCCAGTACAATAAAGTCAATATGATATTGGTGCAGTGTTTCCAGTACTTTCCCGTCGGCAAATTCTTGAGCTGTGAGGATAAGTGACGGAACACTCAGTCTTTCAGCCCGCTTGAGTACACCGGCCTGTGCTTTGTTGACGATAACCAATGCTACTTCAGCTGTTCTTTTCTCTAAAAAAATACCGAATAATTCTTTCAGCATTCGTGCCTTCTCCTGAAGCTAAAATTGCGATTTTCTTCATGATGATCTCTATTTTGGTGCACATAAAACAAAAAAATGTGCAAAATTCTGCATTTATTTGCCTGAATATTTGCTCAGCCCAAGAAATATTTATTCCTTTGCAACCGCAAAGAAAATAAAATAATTCAATTTATTAACTAAAAAATTAAAGTTATGTCTGAAATTGCATCAAGAGTAAAAGCTATTATCGTTGATAAATTAGGTGTAGAAGAATCAGAAGTTACAACAGAAGCAAGCTTCACTAACGATCTGGGCGCAGATTCACTGGATACTGTAGAACTGATTATGGAATTCGAAAAAGAATTCGGTATTTCTATTCCTGATGATCAGGCTGAGAAAATTGGTACAGTAGGTGACGCCGTTTCTTATATCGAAGCTAACGCTAAGTAATTATCCTTATTTTATAATATGGAATTAAAAAGAGTAGTAGTAACAGGTCTTGGTGCTCTTACTCCTGTAGGTAACAATGTTGCAGAAACATGGGAAAACCTGGTGAAGGGGATAAGCGGGGCAGGGCCTATTACTCATTTCGATGCGTCTAAATTCAAGACTCATTTTGCATGCGAAGTGAAGAATTTCAATGGAACTGATTACATTGACCGTAAAGAACTTCGCAAAATGGATCTGTATACACAGTATGCCATTGCAGCTGCTAAAGAAGCGGTGGAGGATTCTGGAATGGACCTCGAAAAAGAAGATTTGAATAGAATAGGTGTAATTTACGGTGTAGGTATCGGAGGTATTCATACTTTTGAAGAAGAAGTAGCTAATTATACACTGAATAAAGATACTGTCGGACCGAAATTCAACCCATTCTTTATCCCCAAAATGATAGCTGATATTGCATCGGGACAGATCTCTATCATGTATGGTTTCCACGGTCCTAACTTCACAACAACTTCTGCCTGTGCATCTTCATCAAATGCTATTGCCGATGCATTTAACTATATCCGTTTGGGTAAAGCAAATGTAATTGTGGCAGGTGGTGCGGAAGCTGCAATTTTTGAAGCTGGTTTAGGCGGTTTTAACGCTATGCATGCTTTGTCTACCCGTAACGATGATCCGGAACGTGCATCCCGTCCGTTTAGCGCAAGCCGTGATGGCTTTGTGATGGGTGAAGGCGCAGGCTGTCTGATTTTGGAAGAATTGGAACATGCAAAAGCACGTGGTGCCAAGATTTATGCGGAACTTGCCGGTGTAGGCGCTTCTGCCGACGCTTATCACTTGACAGCTTCTCATCCGGAAGGATTGGGCGCTAAATTGGTGATGTTGAACGCATTGGAAGATGCGGAATTGAAGCCGGAAGACATTGATTATATCAATGTACATGGAACTTCGACTCCTGTAGGTGATGTTTCAGAAGTGAAAGCTATCAAGGATGTATTTGGAGATCACGCTTATAAACTGAATATCAGCTCTACTAAGTCTATGACAGGACACTTGTTGGGTGCTGCCGGTGCGGTAGAAGCTATTGCCAGTGTATTGGCTGTGAAGAACGACATTGTTCCGCCGACTATCAACCATGAGGAAGGTGATAATGATGAAAACATTGATTATAACTTGAACTTCACGTTCAACGAAGCTCAGAAACGTACAGTAAACGCTGCATTGAGCAATACCTTTGGTTTTGGTGGACATAATGCATGTGTAATCGTAAAAAATATGCTGAATAGTCGTGTTTAGCAATATAAAAGATAGGATAAGACTTCTTTTTCGTAAGGATAGGGAGTCTTATTTTCGTTTTTATAAGATGCTTGGATTCTATCCCAAAGATATTAGCATCTACGAACAGGCTTTGCTTCACAAATCTTTATCAGTGAAGTCTGAAAAGGGGCGTTTGCTTAATAATGAACGTTTGGAATTTTTGGGGGATGCTATTTTGGATGCTGTGGTGGCAGATATTGTTTACAAAAGGTTTGAAGGAAAGCGTGAGGGTTTTCTCACGAACACCCGTTCTAAAATAGTGCAGCGTGAAACATTGAATCGTTTGGCTATAGAGATTGGTTTGGATAAGCTGATCAAGTATACAGCCCGCCAGTCTTCTCATAACAGCTATATGTGCGGCAATGCATTCGAAGCATTGGTAGGTGCTATTTATTTAGACAGGGGATATCGTGCCTGTAAATATTTCATGGAGCATCGTATTATTGGATCTTATATAAATTTGGAGAAGATTTCCCGTAAGGAGGTAAATTTTAAATCCAAGTTGATAGAATGGAGTCAAAAAAATCGTTTTGAGGTTACCTTTGAGCTGATAACCCAATCACACGATCAGGGATATAATCCTACTTTCGAGAGTGAAGTTTTGGTGGAAGGTATTTCGGGAGGAAAAGGAACCGGTTATTCTAAAAAAGAGTCTCAGCAAATGGCTGCGCGTGTGGCTTTGGGAAAAATCAAGAATGATTCCGGTTTTATTGAATGTATTTTTGCGGCTAAGGCTGCCCGTGAGTTATCTCAGGAGGAGGTAACGGTTTCTGATAGTAAGCCTTCAGACAGTGGGGTCGTTACTCCGGATCTTTCTTTGGAGGAGATTAAGAAAACGGATGTGGTTGAGCAGATAATCAGTGAAGCGGAAGAAAAGGCTTTTAAGGAAAACGCTTAGCGGATTTTATTGATATTGTTTATAATTTATTAATTAGCTATTCCGGTGGCTTGAGAAATGTTCGGCAGGAATACATAATACATTGGAATGTGCCCGATTACATTAAGAAAATGTAGTCGGGCATATTTCATATACTGACAGGAGTTAGATTTCATCTGGCCACGGGCAGGGTTTTCCGGTGGCTTTGAATGTGGGACGTTGTCCTCCTGTTGCTCGCAAATAGTTCCCTAATTCCTTGGAGAGCCGTTTTACGATGCCGGGATGTTGCTTTGCTACATCATTTTTTTCACTGATATCATTTGGTATGTTGAAAAGTTCTTTTTTACCGGTTTCATAATAATAGACCAGTTTCCATTCGTCTTTGCGGATAGAGCAGGCCAGATTGATGCCTGGCCCGTCATTACCCCAGATATTAGGGAAATTCCATACCAGTGCGCGTCCTTTAGACGGGTCTCCTGTACCTTTCAGCAGGGGCATAAAGCTGATACCGTCTATAGGGTTGACTGTCTTATAGTTTGTGATACCCGCCATTTCAAGTATGGTAGGATAAAAATCTTCAATTATAAGATATTTGTCACAACGAGTATCTGGGGTGACTACTCCGGGCCAGCTTACAATCATTGGTTCGCGTATTCCTCCTTCATATAAGGAGCCTTTACCACTGTTGAGAGGAGCGTTTTGAGTGTGAATTTGTCCGTCGCGCCATCCGGGTTCGGCAGCTAGCCCTCCGTTGTCACTCATAAAAATAATAACGGTATTATCTGCTTCATCATTTTTTTCCAACCAGTTCATCAAATCCCCCAGACTTTTATCCATTCCTTCAATTAAGGATGCATATGCGGCTTCTTTGTCACTAAGTCCTTTTTTAATATACTTGGGGAAGAAGCGCATATCTTTGTCAACAGGAACGTGGATGGCATAATGTGCCATATATAGATAAAAAGGTTGATTGTATTTTTTTGCTTTGTCCAATGCTTTGATAGCTTCTCGTGTCAGGGCTTCTGTAGCAAATATACCTGTTCCCCAATAATCTTCCAAGCCGGGGATAGCCATTAGTGAATAGGGTTTTCCATCGCGGGTGTGCCCGTAGTTCTGTTCGCTCAGATAAGTAGCCAGACCACCGGCGGCATGTCCGGCTATATTTACTTCAAACCCCCAATGGGTAGGGTTCTCTCCCGGTGTGTCAATAGAACCGAAATGAGCTTTTCCGCAGTGGATGGTATGATAACCGTTCTGTCTGAGTAACTCAACGAAAGAAGTGCCGACAAAGGTATTGGACGTTCCTGTTACTTGGCTGACTCCGTTGTAGTTCCAGTCTGGTAATTGTATTGTATTGCTTGGTCTGTCGGTAGCTTTGTTTTTTTCAAGCGTCCAGTTTGTTACACGATGTCGGGTGTTGTTGGCACCCGTTATCAGACTGCAACGGGTAGCGGAACTGATATTGCAGGCGTATGCCTGTGTGAACATCATCCCTTTTTTGGCCAGACGTTCCATATTGGGGGTTTCATAGGTTTCGTTATAGTGGGTTTTCTGTGTCCAGAAAGGTAAGGATGTATCTTGCCAACCCATGTCGTCCACCATAAATAAGATGATATTGGGACGTTGTTGGGTTGTTTCTGAAGACATTTTTTCTTTTGCTTGCGTCGAGATTCCTGTTAAGGAAGCGAGAGCGAAAGATACAAGTAGTTTTTTATTCATATCGGCTGGTTTTATAAGTTATTTTTCGATTA
>ENA-OQJE01000056-OQJE01000056.1-human-gut-metagenome-genome-assembly--contig:-NODE-56-length-22692-cov-3.294749_pt1 | contig 22692 bp, 20 predicted proteins | sample MGYA00242594_ERZ504760 | MGnify/ENA primary metagenome ERZ504760 (study PRJEB26092, sample SAMD00036358) | human gut metagenome | host: Homo sapiens | study: EMG produced TPA metagenomics assembly of...
TTTGCTGGTGGGTTCACAAGGATTCCGGAAATCCACTTACTGCCGCATCCTGCTACCGCCCGAACTGCGTTTCGGCTATGCCGACAGCCTGGACTTCAGCAGCAAACAGGAAGCGGAGCGTGCCTTGGGACGATTTTTCCTTATCAACCTGGACGAATTCGACCAGATTACGATGAACCAGCAAGGTTTTCTGAAACATCTGTTACAAAAACCGGTGGCCAACCTGCGAAAGCCCTATGGAACCAGCGTACGCGAATTACGCCGCTATGCCTCATTCATCGGCACCAGCAATCAGAAGGATTTGCTCACCGACCCCACGGGAAGCCGTCGCTTTATCTGTATCGAGGTGACCGCTCCCATTGATACCCATGTCACCATAGACTACCGCCAGCTCTATGCACAAGCCATGACATTGCTTTATCAGCAGGAACGTTACTGGCTGAATGATGAAGATGAGGCTGTTTTGCGGCAAAGCAACAGCGAATTTGAGCAAATTTCGCCTTTGGAACATTTATTCCATTGTAATTTTTCTTCTGCTACCACTGATGAAGAGGGAGAATGGCTGACTGCCATGGAGATTTTCAATTATCTCCAAGAAAACACACGTGATAAGCTATCCGTCAATAAAATAAATTGGTTCGGACGTATTCTACATAAACTGAATGTACCCAAAAGAGCCAGTATCAGAGGTACTTTATACCACGTGGTCAAGTTGGAATAATTTATTTTTCAAGAAATGAGTATGAGGTCAATGCCCTCATACTCATTTATGCTACCATCATCAATAGCACACTCATTATAAGCGAATTATACCACTAATGAGAGTATGAGAGCATTATTGAGAGTAACTTCCTGTTGATATCCTACCGGAATGAAGAAAATAAATAGATGCTGAACGGGTATAAAGAGAGAAGCAATTAATACCGATTCTGCTCTTATTCTCATTTTTTCTCCCTATCTTTGCCACTACCCTTTTTAAGAGTATATAAACCTAAAATAAACAGCCACATGAAACCAGTGAAATTATTTTATCAGGAAAGATGCCCGTTCTGCAAAAAAGCACTGCGCTATATTGAAGAACTAAAAGAAGAACACCCTGAATTCCAACCTATAGAAATAGAAATGATAGAAGAAACCCAACATCCTGATATAGCCGACCAATACGACTATTATTACGTTCCCACGTTTTATGTGGACGGTGTGAAAGTACATGAAGCGGGTATTTTCAAAAATGAGATGGAGGCATTGCTCCGTAAAGTGATAGAATAAACGAAAACGTATGAAATATTTAGAAGTAACCTTTACAACACATCCCTGTAATGAAACAGTGAATGATGTAGTATCTGCACTGGCCGGAGAAATAGGATTTGAAAGTTTTGTAGAATGTGAAGCAGGAGTACAGGCTTATATCCAGCAGACTTTGTTCGATGAGGAAGCATTAAAAGAAATGATTGCGAGCTTCCCCCTGCCCGACACTACTGTGAAATATACCATTAAAGAAGCCGAAGACAAGAATTGGAACGAGGAATGGGAGAAGAACTTCTTTCAACCCATCGTCATCGGTGACCGTTGCTGCATTCACAGCACGTTCCATAAAGACACCCCGAAGACTGAGTATGAAATTCTGATTAACCCGCAAATGGCTTTCGGCACAGGGCACCATGAAACGACCAGCTCTATAATCAGCGAGCTGTTAGAAGCTGATCTGAAAGGAAAATCAGTCTTGGATATGGGATGCGGCACTTCTATTCTTGCCATCCTTGCCTCCATGCGCGGAGCCAATCCTGTGACAGCCATCGACATTGACGACTGGTGCGTCAATAATTCAAAAGACAACATTGCACTGAACCATATCCATAACATTACAGTGGAACTGGGAGATGCCAACTTGTTGAAAGGCCGCAAGCCGTTTGATGTAATTATTGCCAATATCAACCGGAATATTCTTCTGGCAGACCTGCCTCATTATGCCGCCTGTATGCATCCGGGTTCGGAAATATTTATGAGTGGATTTTATATGCAGGATATTCCTTTTATCCGCGAAAAAGCGGAAAGTCTGGGAATGGAGTTCGTACACCATCGGGAAAAGAACAACTGGGCAGCTGTGAAGTTCATCATGAAATAATACCATTTTTAAGTATGAAAAGGACTTGATAAAGACAGGATTACCACCAATCACACAGGATTTACATTGATTTATTCGAGGACAAAAGAACGGATTTTCTCTCTTTTGTCCTTTTGTTCTTCTTACCTGAAAATTAGAACCGGAATCAAGTGGTGACAAACGCACGTAGGACGCTGCATTTTATCCAAAGTGACAACACGATCATATCGGTATACAATATTTATACAATCTCCTTTCCGAAAGGAGTAAGTGCCAAGCCCGCCAGCTTGAAATGTTGCAGTCCGAATGGAATACCGATAACAGTGATGCAAAGCAACACCCCGAATGCCAAATGAGAGAGGCTGATCCAGATTCCACCTACAAGTATCCAGATGATATTCATCAACACACTAAGACATCCGCCATCACCGGGACAACTGCGTATTTCCCGCCCAAAAGGGCAAAGAGCCAGCATAGACAACTTCAAAGTCTGGAAACCGAAAGGAATGCCGACGATAGTGATCATCAGCAACAGGCTGGAAACAATATATTCCACGCAGATCAGAAATCCGCCGCAAATCAGCCAAATAATATTGAGCAGTAAGTTCATAAAGCAAATATAAAGAAAGTTTTCGAAACCGCAGGCACAGTATCCTTTATTTCTTTATAGTCATTAGTTGCAATTCCTCCAACGAACCGTTGAAAATATTCAAGTCCACCTTCTCACGAATGCCCGGCAACGTACCCACATCCGTATGCTGCCAGAATTTCCATTCTCCCCTGTATTCCACCGAGTCTACATAATAATGGGCTATCCAGTAAGGATAAGAATTGAAGACCGAATCATTCAGATAACGAGTTTTAAACTTATAAGAAGTATAAAGAATAGGCTTCACTTTGTAGTGCTGTTCTATTTTGTCAAGCCACAGTTTAAGGTCACGACGGAGCTGATTTTTCGTCCTTGCCTCTCTTCTCGATATCGAGTACGGGAGGAAGGTCACCTGAATCCAGCTTTACGGAATTAATAAAGAAATCGGCCTGACGGATGGGATCTGTTTTCGGATTGTAAAAATGATAAGCCCCACGGATAAACCCATGTGTTTTCGCCGAATCAAAATTGGTGATGAAAGCCTTGTCCCCATAATCTCCTCCTTCCGAAGCTTTCATAAAGACAAAATGAATAGGAAATTTCCCCTGTCGGGTCTGAGTCAGCATTTTCCAGTCTATGTTTCCTTGATAATGGGAAACATCAATGCCATGCACCTGAAAACCCGAAGGCATACATACACCGTATGCTTTAAAGCCATAGCAAGGCTTCCAGCGATAAGAGTAAGGACGGATAAAGAAATAAAAGAAAGCGGCAAGAAATAAAAAGCAATAAGCCCCGCAATGACATACCGAAGCCATGACGGCATCTGTCTTTGTGGTTTCTTTTTCGCCTTCCGCTGTGTAGCCCGACGGACAGGTTTCGCGGCTGCCTTCTTTTTAACGGGAGCAGGACGTGTGCTTTTCGCTCTTACCATTTTATCCTATTTAGCTGTTTTTACCTTTACCTATTCCCACATACTATGTAATAAAACCCATCGGGAGAATGGTTTTACAATCAGCCCCGATGGGTTTCCTTTATGCTTTATAGAAATAAGAAAGAATTATTTTCCTTGTTCCAACTGCAATGTCTTGGTTGCCTGGTCACAAACTTCTGTAGGACCGAAGTACTGGATAGGACCCGGATATACATAGTCTGTTTCAATAGCCCAACGTTCACGCTGTGCGGCAAACGCCTTGAAAGGAGCACCATCCAATTTTACCAACGCTTTCTGGATAACCGGTTTCATTTCACCGTGACGACGTTCCATGTTCATCATCATTGTGATAGGCACACCACCTGCAATCCATTCTTCGGCAGGAGCAGTAGTGTTACGTACAGAAGACATATAGCCGGTCTTACCGTTGGCAATCAACATAGAAGCGGTGTAACCCAACGAGTAGCAATAGTCAGCATCGAAGTTTGACGGAGCAGCGCAACGTCCTTCGTAACCGAAGAAGTGATGCTGAGCGGCAAATTTACCTACATACTTGCCTTCTTCCTTCCACTGAGCCAATTTAACGGCTACCATATCAGACAACAGCTTTTCTGTTTCAATCAATGATACCTGTACGTTTCCGTGCGGGTCACGGTCCAAAGTAAGCTGACGTGCAACGCCTTCGGGCAGAGAAGCATAGATTTCCGAGTTTTCCTTAGAAAGCTTGGAGATGATATATTCACGTTGGTGAGATTTCTTGATCAATGCGAACTCTGATGCGTTAGCAGCCAGGAAGTCATTCAATTCAGCGATCAATCTCTTCATTGCGGGAATGAATTCGATCAAACCTTCAGGTATCAACACTGTACCGAAGTTATTACCTTGTGCAGCGCGGTTAGCCACTACCTGAGCAATGTAAGTAACCACATCATCCAATGACATGTTCTTCTCTTCCACTTCTTCTGAAACGATACATACGTTAGGTTGAACCTGCAAAGCACATTCCAAAGCGATATGAGAAGCCGAACGTCCCATCAGCTTGATAAAGTGCCAGTATTTGCGGGCAGAGTTACAGTCACGCTGAATGTTTCCGATTACTTCAGAGTAAGTTTTACAAGCCGTATCAAAACCGAAAGAAGTTTCAATCATATCGTTCTTCAAGTCACCGTCGATAGTCTTCGGACAACCGATTACCTGAACACCGCAGTTCTTCGCAGCATAGTATTCTGCCAATACACAAGCGTTCGTGTTTGAGTCGTCACCACCGATGATTACCAATGCCTTGATGCCTAATTCCTTGATGATTTCCAGACCTTTATCAAACTGTTCTTCCTTTTCCAGTTTAGTACGTCCCGAACCGATGATATCGAAACCACCGGTATTACGGTATTCGTCGATAATATCAGAAGTCAGTTCCATATAATTATGGTCTACCAAACCACCGGGACCCAGAATGAAACCATACAGTTTGCTGTCCTTGTTCAATGCTTTGATACCATCGAACAAACCGGAAATAACATTGTGTCCGCCGGGAGCCTGTCCACCAGACAAAATGACACCTACATTGATAGCAGGCATATTGACAGCTTCGCCTTCAACGAACTGAATCAACGGCATACCGTAAGTGTTAGGGAACAAGGCTTTGATGGCTTCCTGGTCAGCAACAGACTGTGTAGGTTCGCCTTCCTTTACTTTTACAGCGCCTTTCAACGCTTTAGGAAGTTTGGGCTGATAAGCAGCTCTGGCAATTTGTAATGCACTTTTAGTCATATTCTATTATTCTATTTAAAGGTGTATAATTTCATTTAGTATTCTCGTGCAAATTTCGCTCTTTTTTCGCAAATATGAAAACGTATACAAATAAAAATGCTACCTTTACCGCGAATTTAGAATTATGTATTAACTTAAAACATTACATTTATGGCAAGTAGAAGAAATTTAAAGAAGAAAATAACCAATATAGCAAGTGATTTGTTTTTAGTCAGTTTGATGGAAGGTGTTAACCGTGAAGTGGTTTGCAACTCTGTACACAATGTGATCAAACTGATTATACGCATCAGCCACACCGAGCCGGGTAACGTAAAAGGATTCTACAAGAAATTGAACGAAGATCTGAACAAAGAAATCAAAGTGGTTGCAGACGAACTGGCTAAAGCTACAAAAGCATAAGATTTAAGGAATGAAAAAAGCTATTTGTAGTTTTATCTACTACAAACTGTTGGGATGGAAGACCAAGGTGTCTGCTCCCGATTATGATAAATATATTATCTGTGCCGCCCCACATACCACCAATTGGGACTTATTCATAGGCAAACTGTTTATGGGAGCTATAGGCCGCGAAACTGGTTTTATGATGAAAAAGGACTGGTTCTTCTGGCCTCTAGGCCCTATTTTCCGCTGGATGGGAGGGATTCCCGTAGACCGTAGCCGCAAGACTTCATTGGTGGACCAGATGATCAAGATTGCCAAATCGAGTCAAAAATTCCATCTGGCTATCACTCCGGAAGGGACACGCAAAGCCAATCCCAACTGGAAAAAAGGATTCTATTATATTGCACAAGGGGCCGGTCTGCCTATTATTCTGGTAGCCATCGATTACGCAAAAAAGTGCATTACAGCCGAAAAGGTGATACATCCCAGCGGTGATTTGGACAAGGATATGCGTGAGATCAAGTTGTATTACAAGAATTTCAAAGGCAAATACCCTGAAAATTTCAGCATCGGGAAAGTAGAATAATCCCCGTCTGTTATAATTCTTTTTAAATAAGGGAACACTGATTATACGGATTAAAACAAAATCCGCATAATCAGTGTCATTGTATCTATTCTCTTACCACGCTCTCATCCCCATCCTCAAAATTATTCTTCTCTATCTTCACATTCCGGGTGTGAAGCAAGCGGAAACGAGTCTTATTATGATGGAAAGCCGGATAATCTGTATTCTGGCGGATCACATTGTTTTTAAAGACCAATCCGTCAATGGATTTTGCAAAAAGAACGGGGCGGTCAAAGGTTTCAAAATAGTTGTCTTCAATCACCACTCCTTTTTCTCCTTTTCCACCATGGAAATATTTCTTCTGATGCTCCAAATCGGGAATCTCAGGATAAATAGAGATAACAGCTTCCGTAAATTGGAACATATTAGTCAATGCATTGATAAAACGATTGTTACGAATCAGCACGTTCCGGCAAGCTCCCGTTTCAAACCAACCATTGCAATCACCACAAAGCAAAATAGCCGTCCCCGAAGTATGGTCAAACAGGTTACGCTCTACTACCGTTTTCAAAGGAGTGCTGAATAAAGTACCCCGTGCGCGATTATTACGAATGACATTATCCGCAAAATAAACTTCCGGACACCAAGACAGGTTTTCAATACCAAAGCCTTCTTTATTCGTAATCTCCGCATCCAAAGGTTCCGTAAAAATAATGCGGTATTCTTTCGCACCTTTCACCGTATCTTTATCGTTAGGCAGGATTTCTTTCACCCGGTTTTTTCCACCGGCCAGTTCCATGGTGACGGAACGTACAAATTGCACCTCATCTCCGTTCACTCCCCACTCGAACCCGTATGCTTGCGGATGCATGTATTGAGCAATCACTGTATGGTCATCAAGGCGTTGCTTGATTTTCAAATAAGTGCCGTGTACATTAATCGCATCATCCATCATTCCTTCATACAGCCCGTTTCGGGAATCAATCTTGCCTCTGCAACTGGAGAAATGAGTAGCATCCGCCTGCGTGGTAAAATAACGAGGATCCTTATCGCCACGAAGACAAACGCTGAATTCATCCAACGTGATATTTTCACATAACTGAGCCAATAATCCCATGCCTTCTGCATAATGCACTTTCACATTCTGCAAACAAGTATTTTTGTCACCGGACAAAAATATACCCGGAGCAGGACGATAATAAGTACGAAGTGCAACCACTGTCCCCGGTATCAACCGGGCGTCTTTCCACTGAGGAGCATGGTAGACACATGGAGAAACTTCTTTCACCCCTTCCATAGGACACCATAAGTCACTAGTGCGGTATACCAGACGCTTTGTCTTTTCTTCAAAAGCAATCCCTCCCTGGGGAGCACTGGACCAGCCTTCGCCGTATGATTCAAAGAAGCCTTTCTCATTGATGCGGCATTTCACCCATGCGGCAGGTTCAAAAGTAATTCCTTCCTCTCCACTTTTCAACACCTTGACCTGAGTAATGTGGGGAGTTTCAAAATCTATGCTGAAATTACGTAAAGTACAATCCTCTGAACGAAGCAGAGAAAGTGGAAGCATACGGCCATGAAAGATAAAATCGGCACCTTGTCCGTCCACGGTCAGCCCCTTCCAATCCTCCAGAGGAAAACCTACCGTTTTCGGATTATCCTGGTCATGGTTGGAAATATAATACTCACGGACAGCCGCCCCTTCAGGGTGGAAATCGTAACGTCCGGATTCAAAAAGCAGGGTGACCTTATCGCCGGAAGCGACTTGAGTCTTGATGTCTTGTAACGCCTTCTGCAATTTAGCTGAAAGATTCTCGTGTGTGTCCGGTACCAGACCATAATTTCGCATTTCGACTACTTTACTTCCGGCAAAAGCGGAAACAGCGAGCCATACGAAGCAGAAATTAAAGATAATTCGTTTCATTTAGGTTCATTATAGGTTAGTTAGAATGACAAAACTAACAAAAATTCCTAACTTCGCAACCATAAATAAAGAAGAAAACAACATGAAAAAGATATTTTTGTCCTTCCTGCTGGTGATGGTAGGAATATCGCACACTTTGGCACAAGGGTTAGACGCTAATGTGGAACAACGTCTAAAAGATTTCTTCACCCAATATGAAACATCTTACGCCAACATAGGCAAGTGCAAATTAGACCGTTATGAAGTCAATCATAACCAAAAGAAACTGGACGTATATGCCAGTCCCAGCTTCGGCTACCAACCGTTCACACCCGAAAACACAGAAGCCATCTACCGGTTACTCAAACAAAGCTTACCCGGCCCTGTAAATTATTACGATATAACCATTTATGCCGATGGAAAATCCATCGAAGACCTGGTTCCCAACTATCTGAGAAAGAAACAGGACAAAAGCCGCTTATGGCAACGGACAGATTATAAAGGTAATCCATGGGTAAAAAATAATTCCCGCCCCTTTACTGCTAGCAAAGGATTGGAAGGCAGACACATCGTCCTTTGGCAAAGCCACGGAAAATATTATAAGAATGACAAAGGATGTTGGGAATGGCAACGTCCACGCTTGTTCTGTACCACAGAGGATTTGTTCACCCAATCATTCGTCATACCTTATATTATACCCATGCTGGAAAATGCAGGAGCCATAGTGTATACTCCCCGTGAACGTGACTGGCAGCGCAATGAAGTGATTGTGGATAATGACATTCATCCCCAAGGTTGCATCTATCAGGAGATAAAAAGCCGGAAAGGTAAATGGAAAACCGCCCCCACCCCGGCATTCGCTCAAAAACGGTTGATTTACAGGGACGGACAAAATCCTTTTGAAGAAGGTACAGCCCGCTTTGCCTCCACCGAGAAAAAACCGGAAAAAGCCTTTGCACAATGGATTCCCCGTATTCCCGAAACAGGAAAATATGCCGTCTATGTGACTTATCAGACTTTACCCGGAAGTGTGAGTGACGCCAAATATCTGGTTTTCCATAAAGGGGGTGTCACTGAATTTCTAGTCAATCAACAAATAGGGGGAGGCACCTGGGTTTATCTGGGCACTTTCGAGTTTGATAAAGGGACCAACGATTACGGCATGGTGGTATTAAGTAATGAGAGTAGACAAAAGGGAGTGGTATGCGCCGATGCTGTCCGTTTTGGCGGAGGAATGGGAAACATATTGCGCGGTGGAAAAACCAGCGGCCTGCCCCGCTACCTGGAAGGGGCACGCTACGCCGCACAATGGTCGGGCTTTCCCTATCCGGTTTACAGTCCCAGTGAAAGTAAGAATGACTATACCGACGATATAAACGCCCGCAGCCGGATAATCAATTATCTCAGCGGAAATTCTGTGTACAATCCAAAGGAGAAGGGACTGGGCGTTCCTTTTGAAATGACCTTGGGAGTGCACAGCGATGCAGGTTTTTCCAAAGAAGATGATTTAGTAGGCACGCTGGGTATTTATACCACCGATTATAATAACGGTGAACTGAATGCCGGCATCTCCCGTTATGCTTCCCGTGATTTGGCAGATATGGTCTTGACCGGCCTGCAACGGGATATCTCCGCCCAATTCGGTATCCGGTGGCAACGTCGCAGCCTGTGGAACCGCAATTACAGCGAAACTCGTCTGCCTGCCGTTCCCTCGATGATTCTGGAACTCCTCTCCCATCAGAACTTTGCCGATTTGAAACTAGGACACGATCCGCGTTTCAAGTTTACCGTAGGGCGTTCTGTTTACAAATCTGTACTAAAATATCTGAGTACCATGCATGGAACGGATTATGTAGTCCAACCTTTACCGGTAAGTAATTTTGCCATTCATCCCGGAAGCAGAAAAAACACCTTCCGACTAACTTGGCAAGCGGTAGACGATCCGTTGGAACCGACTGCCAAAGCACAACAATACATCGTCTACACCCGCCTGGGACATGGTGGATTTGATAATGGAACGTTAGTACGCGGTACTGAATATATCTTCGAAGCCGAACCGGGACTGGTATATAGTTTTAAAGTTACCGCAGTCAACAAGGGGGGAGAAAGTTTTCCTTCCGAAATCCTGTCAGCCTATCAGGCAAAGAAAAGCAAAGGAACAATATTGATAGTCAATGGATTCGACCGTCTGAGCGGACCTGCTACCGTAGAATCTCCTTTCTTGCAAGGCTTTGATTTGAATACGGATCCGGGGATACCTTATATAAATACGCCCGCCTTCTGCGGAACGCAACAAAGCTTCGACCGTAGCCGCATAGGGCGGGAAACCAAAGACGGGCTGGGGTATAGCGGCAGCGAGCTGGAAGGAAGGTTGATAGCCGGAAATACTTTCGACTATCCGTTCATTCATGGTAAAGCTATCCAGGCAACCGGAGGGTACTCTTTTGTGTCGTGTAGTGATGAAGCCGTTGAAAATGGTTTTGTCCGGCTGGCAGATTACCCCATTGCAGACCTGATATTCGGAGCCGACAGACGTCCCTTCTCCAACACCCTACAGCAGCTGATCACCTCCTACTGCCAAAAAGGCGGCAACCTGATACTCAGCGGTTCATATATAGGAAGTAACATGAACAGTCCCACATCACTGAACTTCACCGAAAACATATTGAAATATAGTTTCGGAGGCAGTATGCTCAACTCCACTTCGGGAGAAATATACGGAGCCGGCACCCGTTTCAATATCCCCCGCACCATCAATGAACAAACCTATGCCGTACCCGCTCCCGACTGTCTGACTCCGGTGGCTCCGGCTTACTCTGCTTTCGTTTACAATCCGGGAAATTACAGTGCCGGCATTGCCTACAAAGGTACTTATCGTACCTTCGTTCTAGGCTTCCCTTTTGAAAGCATTCAAGGAGTGAAGGAAAGAGCACGGGTAATGAGTGCTATTCTGGGTTTCTTCGGCAGCAAGTGATATTTTTAAACGAAAATAAAAGAACAAATAAGAGGTTATTTCATAAAAACGCCTAACTTTGTCCGTATAAACCATTAAAATTAAACGACTATGTACACTATACAGACTAACGCCTCTGGCACACGTAGCATGGAAATCTCAGAAGAGAACCTGCAAACTATTGAGAAATATGCTTTATTTCAGCATCTAATAGATAGCAACGGTATCGTGGACGAGTCGGTACTGGACAAACTGAAGCTGAATATCCGCTCACTGATAACCAGTGAGGAAGGAAATAATAAAGAATTGCTCGACCTTTGCATTGATGTAATTTATCATAATAATATGAAAGCTTTCGGACTTCATCAACTTATTCTGCTTTATATCCAATGGGAGAAGGAGAAAAATAAGGATGAAGAAGAGATATAACTAACTTATCTCTGTAGCAAAATAAAAAACAATACGTATCATTGAAAGAATACAAACTTACAGACTGGTTGCCGACAACCAAGAAAGAAGTGGAAATGCGTGGGTGGAAAGAACTGGACGTTATCTTGTTCAGCGGTGACGCCTATGTAGATCATCCTTCATTCGGTCCGGCAGTAATTGGAAGATTATTAGAGGCACAAGGCTTAAAAGTAGCTATTGTGCCTCAACCTAACTGGCGTGACGACCTGCGCGACTTTAAGAAGCTGGGACGTCCACGCCTCTTTTTCGGTGTGTCCGCCGGATGCATGGACAGCATGGTAAACAAATACACTGCCAACAAGCGTTTGCGCAGCGAGGATGCTTATACTCCCGACGGCCGCCACGACATGCGTCCCGAATACCCCAGCATCGTTTATACACAGATTTTAAAAAAGATCTATCCCGATGTACCTGTCATTTTGGGAGGTATAGAGGCATCTTTGCGTCGTGTCAGTCATTACGACTATTGGCAAGACTGTCTGCGTAAATCAATCCTGATAGATTCAGGAGCCGATTTATTGATCTATGGAATGGGCGAGAAGCCGATTACGGAACTTTGCAAGAGAATGAAGACATTGGCGGACGCCATCGGACAGCCCCATGAATCTGCTCCTGCAGAAAGTCTTCCGGTTCCACATGATATTTTGCAAACAGCCTACATAACCCGTAAGGGCGAACCCATGCGTCCGTCTGATGACACTCAGGAAAAGCCCGATATCGTGCTCCATTCTCATGAAACATGCCTGAAAGATAAAAAGAAACAAGCCGAAAACTTCCGCTTCATTGAAGAGGAAAGCAATAAATACGAAGCCTCCCGCATCTTGCAAGATGTAGGTAACAAAACGGTAGTAGTCAATCCGCCTTATCCTCCAATGACACAAGGAGAGCTGGATCGTTCTTTTGATTTGCCGTATACGCGTATGCCTCATCCCAAGTATAAAGGAAAACGTATCCCGGCGTTTGATATGATTAAATTCTCAGTTAATCTGCACCGTGGTTGTTTTGGAGGATGTGCCTTCTGTACCATTTCCGCCCATCAGGGAAAATTCATTGTAAGCCGAAGCAAGGAAAGTATCTTGAAAGAGGTGAAAGCCATAACAGAAATGCCAGACTTCAAAGGCTATCTGAGCGACTTGGGAGGGCCTAGCGCCAACATGTACGCTATGCGCGGTAAAGAAGAAAAAATATAGCCGCCGCTGCAAACGCCCGTCATGTATCCATCCCAAAGTATGTCCCAATTTGAACACGGATCACCGTCCTTTATTGGATATTTACCATTCGGTAGACGCACTTCCCGGTATCAAGAAAAGCTTTATCGGAAGCGGTGTACGCTATGACCTGTTACAATATCAGAGTAAGGATCCGGCAGTAAACCGCAGTACAGCTGAATATACCCGCGAACTGATAGCCAATCATGTCAGCGGGCGTTTGAAAGTGGCTCCGGAACACACCAGCGACCCAGTGCTGCAAATCATGAGGAAACCTTCGTTTTCGCAATTTTATGACTTCAAAAAGACTTTCGACAAAATAAATAAGGAATTGAATATGCGACAGCAGATTATACCTTATTTTATAAGCAGCCATCCAGGATGTACGGAAGAAGATATGGCAGAACTGGCAGTGATCACCAAGAAATTGGATTTCCATCTGGAACAGGTGCAGGATTTCACCCCTACCCCAATGACTGTAGCTACTGAAGCCTGGTACACAGGTTATCATCCATATACGTTACAACCGGTTTTCTCTGCCAAATCAACAAAAAGAGAAACTGGCTCAACGGATGTTCTTTTTTTGGTATAAACCCGAAGAACGGCGTGCCATCATCAACGAATTGCGCAAAATAGGACGCGCTGATTTGATAGACAAGCTGTATGGCAAATAAAAGGGTAATGTATCAAATTCACCACAGATCATGTGCAATCTGTGGTGAAACCGTTTTTTAAAGTCTTATTTATCTTTCATCGTGTTTTGATGAAACACAGAAACAGGTCTATGTGTTCCAAGGTACAGATATTGATATTTATTTTCCCCTAAACTTAATTAGAAAAGTACCGCAAATATTAATTGATAAAAATATTGCCTATCCTATTGAATATCATTTATTTTTTCTATCTTTGGGCAAAACCAACTTTTAAATCAATACTGCGTATGGAAACGTATCTCTTCTGGATTGTGCCCATTGCCTCCCTCTTGGCATTGGCACTCGCATGGTATTTCTACAAACAAATGATGCTTGAAAGCGAAGGAACTCCGACAATGGAAAAAATCGCTTCTTATGTGCGCCAGGGCGCCATGTCCTATCTGAAACAACAATACAAAGTGGTAGGGCTGGTATTTCTGGGATTAGTTATTCTGTTTTCTATCATGGCATACGGCTTCAACTTACAAAATCCGTGGGTGCCCATTGCTTTTCTTACCGGCGGTTTCTTCTCGGGACTTTCCGGTTTTTTGGGAATGAAAACGGCTACCTATGCTTCAGCACGTACCGCCAATGCAGCCCAGCACTCTCTGAACAAAGGACTGCGCGTGGCTTTCCGTAGCGGAGCTGTTATGGGATTGGTTGTTGTTGGGTTGGGACTGCTCGATATTTCCTTCTGGTATATATTATTGGATTATTGTATTCCGCCAGATACCTTGAATCCTTCCGCCAAATTATGTGTCATCACCACTACCATGCTTACTTTTGGGATGGGAGCCAGCACGCAAGCGCTTTTCGCCCGTGTAGGAGGTGGAATCTATACCAAGGCAGCCGATGTAGGTGCCGACCTGGTAGGTAAAGTGGAAGCCGGAATTCCGGAAGATGATCCCCGTAATCCTGCCACCATTGCCGATAATGTGGGTGACAATGTAGGTGACGTAGCCGGAATGGGCGCCGACCTCTACGAGTCTTATTGCGGTTCTATCCTGGCTACCGCCGCTTTAGGCGCAGCTGCCTTCATTGGTTCGGATGATACTGTAATGCAGTTTAAAGCGGTCATTGCGCCTATGCTGATTGCAGCTGTAGGTATTTTACTCTCCATCATCGGTATTTTCGCTGTCCGTACCAAAGAAGATGCAGGAATGAAAGAGCTACTCGGTTCATTAGCTACAGGAACCAACTTAAGTTCTGTGCTGATTGTTGTTGCCACTTTCCTTATCCTTTGGGCCTTGGGACTGGAAAACTGGGTAAACATCTCTTTTGCTGTGGTAGTGGGATTAATAGTAGGGATCGTTATCGGCCGCTCTACCGAATACTATACTTCTCAATCTTATAAACCTACACAACGATTGGCCGAAAGTGGAAAGACAGGTCCGGCCACTGTTATCATTTCCGGTATCGGACTAGGTATGGTTTCCACCACTATCCCGGTACTGGCAGTAGTAGTAGGCATCATCTTATCCTATTGGCTTGCTTCCGGATTTGATTTCGCCAATATTTCCATGGGGCTTTACGGTATTGGTATTGCTGCCGTAGGTATGCTCTCAACATTGGGAATTACCCTGGCTACCGATGCTTACGGACCAATTGCAGACAATGCCGGCGGTAATGCCGAAATGAGCGGATTAGGTAAAGAAGTACGCAGGCGCACTGACGCACTCGACTCGTTGGGTAACACAACTGCTGCCACCGGCAAAGGTTTTGCTATCGGCTCTGCCGCTCTGACCGGATTGGCTCTGTTAGCATCCTATGTAGAAGAAATCCGTATCGGATTAACCCGGTTGGGGCAGACCATTCTGGAATTACCAAACGGCATTACCGTAGATGTTCATAACGCCAGTTTCACTGACTACATGCTTTATTACGATGTAACCCTGATGAACCCTAAAGTGCTAAGCGGCATGTTTTTGGGCAGTATGATGGCATTCCTGTTCTGCGGTCTGACCATGAATGCAGTGGGTCGTGCAGCAGCCCACATGGTAGAGGAAGTACGCCGCCAGTTCCGTGAAATAAAAGGAATTCTGACTGGAGAAGCCGAACCCGACTATGCCCGTTGTGTACAAATCTCCACCAAAGGAGCACAACGTGAAATGGTATTCCCGTCTCTATTGGCTATCATCGCTCCGGTTGCTACAGGATTAGTGTTTGGAGTTCCCGGAGTCATCGGTCTGCTGATTGGTGGATTGTCCTCCGGTTTCGTGCTTGCCATTTTCATGGCCAATGCAGGAGGCGCATGGGATAACGCCAAGAAATATGTAGAAGAAGGTAATTTCGGCGGTAAAGGAAGTGAAGTTCACAAAGCAACGGTTACCGGTGACACGGTAGGTGACCCGTTTAAAGATACATCCGGTCCCAGTTTGAACATTTTGATTAAACTGATGAGTATGGTTGCCATTGTAATGGCCGGACTGACAGTTGCTTGGAGTTTGTTCTAATAGAAAAGCAGAAAGCCGCTTCAGAGGAGGCGGCTTTCTAACTTTAAAAAAGATTCTGATAAACTATTTTTTAATACTTATCCGGATTTCCATTACTACAAAATGAATGAATATGTCAAAGAAATCACAAACTATTTTTAGTCAAAACATTACAATTGAGTTTGTTCAAGATTTCCATGCATCGATCCACATTAGACGGACGGATAACCACATGTGCCGTATCTCCCTGAGCAAAAGCATACATATATTCAATAAAGATATTCTCTGCTGCCAGATAGTCCAAAACTTTAGCCAAAGAACCAGCCACATTCGGGCAACCGATACATACCACATCGGTCAGCATCACGGCAAAATTCTCGGCACGAAGTACTTCCACCGCTTTTTCCACATCCGATACAATCAAACGAAGAATACCAAAATCAGTAGATTCCGCCATGCTGAACGCATGCATATTGATATCATACTTTGCCAATGTCTTGGTTACGTCATTTATCCTTCCGGTCTTGTTTTCCAGGAAAACAGATAATTGCTTAATTGTCATATTGCGTACTTTTTCATTTTAAAATTCGGTTATCTATCACACGTTTACTCTTGCCTTCACTACGGGCAATACTGTTAGGCTCCATCAGCTTCACTTCAGCACTGATAGAAAGAACGCTCTTCAATTTGTCACTCAGCGCTTTCTTCATTGCCAGCATACGTCCCATATCGTCCGAGAAGAAGTCTTTGCGGACTTCCACTTGTACCTGCAAAGAGTCAAGATTATTCTTCCTATCCACCACCAGCATATACTGAGGCTCAAACTGCGGCATATCCAGAATAACACTTTCCACCTGAGACGGGAATACATTGATGCCACGGATAATAAGCATATCGTCACTACGGCCTACAATACCCGACATACGAATATTGGTTCTTCCACACGGACATTCACCCTCCATCAGGGAAGTCAAGTCCTTCGTACGATAGCGCAATAACGGCATACCTTCCTTGGTCAGAGTAGTAAACACCAATTCTCCCACTTCTCCATTCGGAAGACGTTCCAGCGTTTCAGGGTTAATGATTTCAGGATAAAAATGATCCTCATTGATATGCGAACCATGTTGTTCCTGGCATTCATAGGAAACACCAGGGCCCATAATTTCACTCAATCCATAAATATTGTAGCCTTTCAAGCCCAGCCGCTCTTCTATTTCCTTACGCATACTCTCCGTCCATGGCTCGGCTCCAAAGGCTCCTATACGGAGGCCGATATCTTTCTTGGTAAGCCCCATACGTTCCACCACTTCTGCTAAATAAAGAGCATAAGAAGGAGTACAGGCAATACCGGTTATACCCAAGTCACGAATCAGACGAACATGCTTTTCCGTATTTCCGGTAGAAGCCGGGATAACAGTCGCCCCCAGATTCTCCACACCATAATGTGCACCCAGCCCACCAGTGAATAATCCATAACCATAACTGACAGAAAAAGTATCATTACGAGTAACCCCATAAGCCGAAAGACAACGCGACATTACTTCGGACCATACGGACAAGTCACGACGTGTATATCCCACAATGGTAGGATTCCCGGTTGTGCCCGAAGAAGCGTGTACACGTACAATTTCCGAAGCAGGAGCAGCCTGAAGTCCATAAGGATAATTATCACGTAAATCCTGCTTGGTAGTAAAAGGAAGTTTTACAATGTCTTCAATAGTTTGAATATCATCCGGAGATAAATCCATCTCCTGCATCTTGTTACGATAAAAAAGGGACATTATGATAAACCAGGTTCACCAACTTGTTCAGGCGTTTTCCCTGCAGAGCGCTCATTTCGTCCCGGCTCATGCACTCTTTATTTTTGTTCCAAATCATAATAAATAATTTTTCAATGTGCTAATTAGCCAATGTACTGGCGCACAAACACACCGTATGACAATCGGCACATTATCCTATTAGCACATTATTTTCAATGATCTTCATGAAAAGCTCTCATGCGTTCTTCCATCACCGGATAAAGTTCCTCACGCATTCTGGAAGTACAGGCGCGGACACCTTCCTGCTCGCTACCGGTAGTAGAAAGCGAGATGCTGCTTACTCCATAATACAATAACTCCCGGAGCAATTCACCCCCTGTCATATTTCCGTAACCAATGGTAAAGAAGAAACCATCTCCCACCACCTGGGTAGCATCATAGTCATATACGATGTGGAAACCATTGTCGGTAAATATTTTCTTCATGCGTTCCGCACGACGGGCATATTCGCGGGTATCTTCCACAAAATTGATTTTACCTTCGGTAGACAGACGGAGCATCTCAGCGTATGCATACTGAGTGGAAGCCGTACATCCCGAAGTAATCATATAAAGGATGGAAGCAATCAGTGTAGGACCGAATACCCCTGCATCTTTATACCGTTCTGCTAATGCAGGGAACTGGCGGTCGAACAGTTTATCACTGATACATGTCAATGCCATACGCTGTCCGGCATAACTGAATATCTTGGAAGAAGAAAGCATCAGGATATAATTATCTGTATATCTTGCCACAGTAGGCGGATAGGGCGGTTCGAAAGGATGTCCCATATCCCGACGGAAATCCATGCAGAAATAAGCGAGGTCTTCCATGACAATCACATCGTATTGGGTTGCCAGTTCACCGATTATCTGCAACTCCTCCTCTTCCAGACAAATCCATGCCGGATTATTCGGATTAGAATAGATAATCGCTGCTATATCGCCTTTACTCAGGAAACTTTCCAATTTCTCACGCAAGGCCTGTCCACGATAATGATAGATATCAAATTCTTCCCACTCCACGCCGATAATGCGAAGCTGGGATTTCTGAATAGGAAATCCGGGATCAATGAACAATACCTTGTCTTTCCCCGGAATACGCTGCGTACAGGCTATGAACGAGCCGAATGAACCGGCCACCGACCCGGTGGTAGGCACACAAGCGCGCGGAGAGATTTCCAGATTCAAGAAAGCTTTTACAAAACGGGAAGCCTCCTTTTTCAACTCGGGCACTCCTGCGGCAGCCGGATATTGCGATCCGACTCCCCTGTCCAAAGCGGCTTTCTCCGCTTCAATCCCTATCTGATTGGCTGCAAGGCCGGGAGATCCCTGATCCATACGGATAAAAGGAATCCCCGTTTCCTTTTCCAGATACTGGGCTACCAGCAGCACATCACCGATAGTAGCCTGTGCAAGATTGGCGATGTGCAGTTCCTTCACCGCTTTCTCCACTAATTCTTCACTAAATATCTTCATGGCATTACCAGTTCTTTACCGCATTCAAGCCTATATCAAAAGCCTTCTGATTCATTTCAACAATCTTCTCACCTTTTGTGGCAAACACACGCCCTATGCTTTCACGCAACTGTTCCGGTGATACGATCTCAATATACTTCGCAGCCATGCCCAGCAGAATCACATTCGCGCATTTAGGCATACTGTTTTCTTTTGCCATATCCTCTATTTCCAACTTCACCACATGCGGAAGACTTTCCAAAGTTCTCATCAGATCCACTTCTTCAGGATAGTCGGGAATGTTCTTGAAAGGATTAGCAGACGTAATCACCCAACCTTCTTCCTGCAAGTAAGGCAGATAACGCAACGCCTCCATCGGTTCCATGGAAATAATCAGATCCGCCTCACCCTGAGCGATCAGATCCGAATAAATCGTTTCGTCGGATAGACGCAGATTGGACTGTACATCTCCTCCGCGCTGGCTCATACCGTGTACCTCAGCCTGCTTCAAATTGATGCCTTCTGCCGTAGCAGCTTCTCCTATAATAGTAGCGATAGTCAGGATACCCTGTCCTCCTACGCCCGAAAGTATGATATCTTTTCTCATGCCTTATCTGCTTTTTTCTGTCTTAGTTTACGATTCAATGTCTGGATACATTCTCTGCGCGGAATAATGACAGACACCCCTTTATATTCTATTTCCTCACGAATGGTACGGGTGATTTCTTCCATATTCTTTGGTAATGGAACCACCACACGCACATGTTCGGGTTCTACCCCTAATCCCAGGCAGATCGCCTCGAATTTGTTCGTACCGGCAGAGTCCTGTCCACCGGTCATGGCAGTAGTCAGGTTATCCGAAATCACCACAGTGATATTGGCACGGTCATTGACCGCATCCAGCAGACCGGTCATACCGGAATGAGTGAATGTAGAGTCACCGATAACCGCAATGGCCGGAAATACTCCCGCATCGGAAGCACCTTTGGCCATGGTTATGGAAGCACCCGTATCCACACAACTGTCAATAGCACGGAACGGGGGCAACGCACCTAATGTATAGCAACCGATATCACCGAAAATGCGTGCATCCGGATATTCCGCAGCCACCTTGTTCAATGCATCATACACATCCCGATGACCACATCCCTGACACAATGCAGGCGGACGCGGCATCACCACCTGAGGTTTACCAAACGGACGTTTGATTCCCCATCCGATTGCCTCGCCCACATTATCCGGAGTCAGTTCACCGGTACGTGGCAAAGTTTCGGTCAGGCGTCCCTTGATCTCATAGTCTGAGGAAAGAATCGCTTTTACCTGCTCTTCCACAAACGGCTGGCCATCTTCCACTACCAAAACATATCCGCAACGGTCTGCCATCGTCCTGATTTCGTCAGCCGGCAACGGATACTGCGAAACTTTCAATACCGGAATATGGCAACCATCCGTATCTGCCTCTTTCACATAATTATAACCGATACCGCAAGCTATCACTCCGAACTCATAATCATATTCGGGATTCAACCCTTCCAGATAATTATAAGGAGATTTAGAGGAAGCTTCTTCCAGTTTCTCCTGCTTTTTCACTAAATCCAGATATTGTTTACGCGCATTACCCGGCAGCAATACCCAGTGGGCACGTTCATGATCAGGATTCAACTGATTTTCCTCACGGATATCGGCTACTTCCACACCGGCACGCGAATGTGCCAGACGGGTAACCACACGCATCAGCACCGGCAACTTCAGTTTTTCCGATAGTGTATATGCGTAATCCATCATATCGTATGCTTCTTGTTGGGAAGACGGTTCCAGCATGGGAATCATAGCAAATTTTCCATAAAAGCGTGAATCCTGTTCGTTCTGTGACGAATGCATGGAAGGATCATCGGCAGCCAGCACCACCAGCCCACCGTTCACGCCGGTTATGGCAGAATTGACAAACGCATCGGCAGCCACATTCATACCTACATGTTTCATACATACCAAAGCACGCTTTCCCGCGTATGACATACCCAGCGCAGCCTCCATGGCCGTTTTTTCATTGGTACACCAAGTGCTGTGCAGTTTTCTTTCCTTTGCTAAAGGATTATTCTGGATAAACTCCGTGATTTCAGTGGACGGTGTACCCGGATAGGCATATACACCCGATATGCCGGCATGTATCGCTCCGAGGGCAATTGCCTCATCGCCCAACAATAATTTCTTTTCAGCCATCATCTATTATTTTATTAATTGTTTTATATCAATGTAAAGGGGTCGGCATCATCCAGTACCGGAAATTTCTTCCGGAAAGCCTGCAATGCCTCCATATCTATATCAGCCGACACCGCGCTTTCCCTGCTCCACGGACATTCGGCTATCGTCTTTCCGTAGGGATCGATGATGGCGCTGCCACCCGAATATTCACAGGCAGGATCAACTCCCATGCGGTTCACTCCGGCTACATAACACTGATTTTCAATAGCCCGCGCACGAAGCAGCGCGCTCCAGGCATCCACACGGGGGGTAGGCCAGCTTGCCACATAAAGTATCATGTCATAATCACCCAGGTTACGTGCCCAAACAGGGAAGCGAAGGTCATAACATACTTCCAACAGGATACGTACCCCACGGAAGTTCACCACCACACGCTCCGTACCGGCGGTGAAACGCTTGTGTTCGCCCCCAAAGGTAAACAGATGCTTCTTATCATAATGCTGCACGGTTCCATCCGGATGGACAAAGTAAAAACGATTATAATAATTTCCATTCTCACATACCGCCACACTGCCTGCAATAGCACAATTCCGCTCGGCTGCCTTACGCTTCATCCAGTGAAGTGTTTCGCTGTCGGCGCTCTCCGCAATTCCGTTCGGGTTGACGTAACAAAAACCGGTAGGAAAACATTTACGGGTAAAACAAATAAATCAGAATCCGGCAGACAGCTTATTGCCTCGTCGGCTCTTGCTACATTTGGCCTGAGGATTGGCCCATTCTATATTTCTCTGTAGAATTGTTATTTTCATTGTTTTTCATATTATAAGACCCACAAAGGTAACAAATATAATAAGATAGCAAGCATTTTATTACTAACTATTTCCTTTCACGCCCTTTTTTCTTACATGTTTTCATAAATATTCCCTATTTATTCCTCATAAAAAAAGAGTATTCTCGCTATAAGAATACTCTTTTTATAATCAGCCATGTCTAAACAAACAACTTGGCAAGATTGGCAAGAAAACAAAAGGAAAGGAATCTATTGACAGAAAGAAAATAGTTCGGGATTCTTCATAGTTTTATCGTCTTCACCTTACCGGGGATAATAGTCAGTCTCACCGTTCCGTCACCCTCTATCTCCACCTTCTGGTATCTGGCTTCCACTACTACCTTGCCGTCCAGGGCCATCAGTCCCCATTGGTATGCATTTTCCTCAAAGGCGCAATAACCACCGA
>ENA-OQJE01000063-OQJE01000063.1-human-gut-metagenome-genome-assembly--contig:-NODE-63-length-22136-cov-3.626153_pt1 | contig 22136 bp, 29 predicted proteins | sample MGYA00242594_ERZ504760 | MGnify/ENA primary metagenome ERZ504760 (study PRJEB26092, sample SAMD00036358) | human gut metagenome | host: Homo sapiens | study: EMG produced TPA metagenomics assembly of...
AATAGCTGGCTTAATTCTTTATCATCTTCTACAATCAATATTTGAAACACGTTTTCCTTCCTCCTTATTAAAACAGATACCTTGCCCATCCAAGCAGATGCTGTACCAAAAATATTTTTCTCTGACGCTTCTTTGTCAATTCAATTGGCTCTACATGATACGGATCACGATAGGTTCCATCTTCCAATACCTGTCGGGACACTCTTTCATATTCCACCATGCTCTCTTCCAACTGTTTATTAATATCTTTACTGCGAATTACAAGCATCAGTTCCGTATCCAGATATGCACTTCTCATGTCCATATTAAAGGAACCGATTACAGACAGATCATGCTTTTTCATTGTATATCACCTGATTCCTTTTCATTTCATACTTATACAATACAAAGTCAATCTCAATTTAACCTCAACAAAATTTATTTTTCATAAAAAAAATATGACAGGCTTCTTTTTAAAGAAACAGTCATATTTTTATTCTAATATATGAAGGAGCTTTTCTTACTCCGTTGTATTAATCACTATTTTATTTCTTCCATAAGCTGTCGGATTTTTCTCAATGTACACCGTGTAACTGCCAGGTCATCTTCTTGTATATTCGATATGATTTTTTCATAAGCTTCTATCATTTTTTCTTTCTGACAATTGCTTAATTCAATTGCCTTGTTCGTCAAAACAAGGTACGTTCTTTCTTTTTTTTCATCTAATTTCCAGATAATATATCCTTTATTTTCAAGACTTTTTACCATCTTAGATGTTTCTGGAATCGATAATTTCATGTATTCTGCCACTTCTGAAAGATATACTCCTTCATGACAGTCTGATTTTTCAACACATTCCTTTATACTATAAAGGAACAAATAATCTGTTCTTTCGACAAATTCAAATATACTTTCAACATTGATGCTCTTTAAAAAAAACTCCTCTGCACTGGTTCCTGCTCCCATATTATCGTTCCTCTCTTTCTATATATTCTTTTTTGCTGACTAGACTCTTATATGCCGGTCGAATGATTTTATCTGTAGTTATCAATTCTTCCAGGCGATGTGCACTCCAACCAGCAATTCTTGCTATCGCAAATAATGGCGTGTACAATTCTCTTGGAATATTCAACATGTCATACACAAAACCACTATAGAAATCTATATTAGGACTTACTTCTTTGAACATCTGACGCTGCTTTGCAATCAACTTAGGTGCAATCTTCTCAATATTGTTATAAAGGGTCATATCTTTCTCACGTCCTTTATCCCTTGCGAGTTGTTCTACAAAGCCTTTGAACACCCTTTCTCTCGGATCTGAAATAGAATATACAGCATGTCCCATTCCATAAATAAGTCCTTTCTGATCAAACGCCTCTTTCTTCAAAATCTTACTCAGATATGATGCAATTTCCTCTTCGTCTTCATAATCTTTCACATGACTTTTAATATCATCCATCATATTCATTACCATCAGATTTGCACCGCCATGTTTTTTCCTTTTAAGGATGACATTGCTGCTGAAATAACAGAATAAGTATCTGAACCTGAAGATGTTACTACCCGTGTAGTGAATGTAGAATTGTTACCACCACCATGTTCCATATGTAACAATAATGCTATATCCAGTACTCTTGCTTCCAGTTCTGTGAATTTTGTATCTGGTCTTAATAGGCGCAGGAAATTTTCAGCAATAGATAAATCTTTTTCAGGTCTATGAATATACATACTTTCGTTTTTTTCATAATGACAATAAGCATGGTATGCATATACTGCTAACATAGGAAATGCTGCGATCAACTGCATACTCTGCCTTAGCACATTCGGAATTTCAAGACTTTCTTTCTCCTTATCGTAAGAGCCCAATGTAAGAATACTTCGAGTCATAGAACCCATAATATCTGATGTAGGTGCTTTCATAATGACATCTCTGGTAAAGTTAGTCGGTAGTTCCATACAATCAGATAGTCTTCCCTGAAATTCCATTAACTGTGTATCAGTTGGCAATTCTCCGAATAAAAGAAGATATGCTCCTTCTTCAAAGACAAACCTTTTTCCTTTACTTCCTGTTACTAAATCTTTTATATTATAACCACGATAAGATAACTCGCCATCACATGGACTCTTTACTCCATCATGATATTCAAAAGCTTTTATATCAGAAATATTTGTAAGCCCCGTCAACACACCTTGGCCTTTTTCATCTCGTAAGCCTCTTTTTACACCATACTCTGAATACAGATTCTTACTAATGCTATCATTTTGTTCACAAAAAATTGCTTGCTGTTTCATATAATTTTCCAAATTGCTCATTTGAATCGCTCCTTTCATTCTGTTACGAACTTACATACTATACTCAGATATTCTTGTTTCCAGAGCATTCAGCATTGTCTGTTCTTATTCTTATTCATTAGCAATACAATACAATGGAAAACTCAATTTAACCTCAACAAGGTTTGTTTTTTCATCCATGCAAAATCTTCTTTGTACAACAAACTGTTACCTATATTCATTTTGACCTCCTTTTCCCTGAACTAAAAAACGCCCAGACTAGATTTTTTGTAAATCTAATCTGAGCGATTTATATCTCTCAGTTCTGATTTCTCAGACAAGAAAACCAATTTTACAGATTTTGACAACCCTTTTCCTATATTACATAATACTTGAAAATACCGGGTGGAAATCATTACTGCTTCAAACAACTGTTCTCAGGGGGAATCGAACCCCCAACTAGCGCTTAGGAGCTCGAGATACCACTGTAAATACATACAATGATTAGTCAACCTAAGTCAAGGAAATCCTTGGTTTTCCTAACTATTCTGTTACTCCCTGTCAAAATAAGAAAACCTGTTTTCATCTCTGTAAAGCACCTTTCGGTGCTCGTCCGGTGCTCGGAGCACCCGGAGGATATAACCATTCCGTTCCATCGAGTTCACTCGGTTGGCCACCATTACGATTCAGCTTCGTAACAATGATCACTTGGTTTTCTTATTAGATTAACTATATTATAACGTGCTGTAGGTCGGATGTCGATGATTTTTTGACCATATTTATTGTTTTATATGTTACTTCTCTATTAGTTCTGCAAACTTGAATTGAGATTTCACCTGTTTTAAGAGATTTAATAACTGTTATATTTTGTTATTAAATTCTCCACAAGCCCTTGAAAACACTGGATTTATCGCAGGTGAGCTTTTCCTTATTGTTTCCCTTGTGTTATATCGTCCCATCAGTGTTTACGAACTCTGATAAGGGCAAATACAAGGGCAAGAAAAATCTATAAAACAGTATAACACAAAATAAAAGTGACATGGTGAACTGATTGAAATGCTTCTGATTTTTGTAACTGATAATTGATTGAATGATAAGGAGAGATAAGATACGATGAGAACAATATTTGCAGAATACAATCCACAGCGCAATAGTATTGATGTTTACACCTCTGCTGGCTATATGCTCCGCATTGATTGCTGGGAAGCTGAAAAGAATTTAAAAACTACACCCGGATCAGACTGTGCATTAAACGCACTTGCTATTGATGAACCACTTGAATATGTACGATTATATTTGGACGGGAATATGCAGATGTGGGTAGATGCAGAAGATTCATTAGAACTATGGTGATTTTTCGACGGTGTGAAATTTTTTCTGTAAATTCAGATCTTCTATGATAATTGATGCGGCTTAACAGCAGTTTTCTGTTGTTAAGCCGTTGTTTATTTAATAGCAAAAATAAGCCGGTATGTCAAGAGCACCCAGAAAATCTGAACGTACATTTACTCTTGATCATCCGGCTTATTTTCAACAGCACTAAGATTACCTTTTTTAATATTGTTTGGGATACTCCCTCCATAACCGTCACATCAATTTTATACTTTACTTCGATTTCAACTTTTTCTGGTGGATTGACTAAAAGCCTGTCAATATCATTTTCCTCAACACCAGCCATTTTTGCTATCGTTAGCTTGGATATGCCATAATAGGAAACAAGCAGTTCCAACCAAAGTACCGATTTGATATTTTCCTTTTACCGAACCCTCTTATGCCTTAATATCAAAACTCGATCTATCAGGTACAGAAATACTCACAGATCCTGCTACAAGGCTTTGTGTCATACTTTTTACATCAGTACCAGTTACGGATAAGGTATAATCACCCGTTTCCTTTCTTTCTGCCGATTTTTCTGCACGTTTCTTTGCAGCTTTTTCTTCCTCTGCTTTTTTAGCAGCTCTTTTCTCTTTTACTTTTTCCTCTTTTTCTCTGTTCTCTTTTGCTTTTCGTTCAGCATTCTCTTTCGCTATTTTCCCATCTGGATCATTTGTACCAGATGCTGTCTCTATAATATTTCCGTTTGCATCAATCATATAACTCTGATTTGTCACAGTGCCCAAACATCCATTAATCGTATCTTTTGTACAATCCGGAATGGCTGCTAAGTTTTCCTCCAGATACTTTGCTTTTTCTGGATCATTCATACACTTCTGTAAAAATGCACTTGAAACGGATACTGTTGTCGGAACCCCTTGCATTGAAGTCGTTCCCGTATTCATATAATGGTATTTTCCTTGCAAGTATTTTGAATAATCATTTACATTGCTATACCCTGTCTTAATCTGCTCTGTTTTTGTCACACCGGGACGTGATGTTTTTAATTCAACTGTACTTGTTGTCACGTTGCCATCTTTTGTATTTGTACTATCCTTTTCACTATCTGTTTTTTTTACAGTATTCTTATAATTTGAAGCATAATACGATGTGTAACTGCTGTTATTGATACCCGTAATTGCCATAATCCTACCTCCCTGTTATTGAAACTTAAAATAATTTCTATTATATTGAACGACTTGGATATTTAATTTCTCTCAGCCTCAATATGATATGTAATTACTATTTTTATTTGTAAATCATAGTACTAACATCATCAAATCTTAATGCTCATCAATAACTGCTCTCTATTAGGCTGAATCATTGTATATTTCTCCTTAAATGAGGTAATTGCACCATACATTTTCTCAGTTAAATTTTCTGGGATTTCGTCCTTTCCCCTGGTTTTTTTGCTCCTCAATGTAAGCTGATGCCAAAGTTGACCTTGTGGTAATTTTTGAAATTTTATTCATTTCTTCACCAATAATTCCACGGGCATGCTGATTGGTTGTCTCCATTGTCACAAAGTCATCCACTGTTTTTTTATATGCAGCATCTAAATTGCTTAACTCTTCATCCTTTGTAAGCTTACGAGGTCCATTTTCATCAGCTACATATATTTCTCTGGTTCCATTTTCATAGCCCTTCACAATTTCATCATATAATTCTGCGTATGCTTTAACATAATTATTTGCCTTGTCAGTAATATTTAAGGCACTTTTTCCTGTATCAACATTTTTGATTCTGCTGTGCTGCCTTCTTTTGAATTTCATAACTATAATCAATATCACTGATTTTTTTTACTCGCTAACAGTTCCTTTCTTTGAACCACATCATCATATTTTTCCTGTCCACTCTGCTGTATACGATTACGATAATACTCCAATCCCTCATTAGAAATCGAAAGCTTCACTGATTGCCCCACTGTATGTTTTTCGTTTGTCTGACTATTTCCTTTCTTTACTTTATCAGTTATTTTTTTCCATTATTGAATTCGTATTATTCATGTAATTAAATATTTTCATATTGTCACCTCTTTCAATTATTCAAATATCCCTGATCCAGTTCTTCTTTCGACCAGACTCTTTCATACGTTCCACCAATTTCGTCAAAAACCTTTTGCCATGTAGAAAATTTATGGATTTCCTCCATGCTATCCTTGTTATTCTGAAGCCATTCATACAGCTTTTCATACATAGAACCAGAAAACCGGACACTCCAATTGTTTTTATAATTTTCATTGTCACTGTATGACATTCCATCAGCTCCTATGGATATAATTCCCTGATCTGTCCGTTTTGCCATTCCTCTAATCTCTAAATCAGCCCAGATAAAACCTTCTTCCCGACTCTCAATTAAATTAGGGTATTTGTCAAAATACATCTCCGCTAATTCTTCATACCTCTTCCGATCCGCTTCATTTTGCAGAAGAACCTTGCCACCTCTGCCTTCCTCACCGTCTTTTACTAAATACTGGATGCCGGTATCTGAATGTGTATTTAATGTAAATCCCTGCAAAGTCTCCACATCCAGCGAATCTTTATCCATTACATTCTGCAATGCATCTTTTAATTCATCATCTAATACCAGGGCATCGTAACTCATCGTTCCATGCTCAGAAATCAAAAACTGCTTTCCTGTTGTTTCATCCTGTCTTATTTTTATATCAGAATAGGAAAATGCCCCCAAACGCTCCCCGTCTTTATTGTATATATCAAAACATTCAGCTTCATTATCGGGTACGATTCTATAATTTTCGGATTCGTACTCTGAATATTCCTGTTTCAAAGTATTTATCGTTTTTCCTGACAGTGCCAGATAAGAATCCATCACTGTACTTTTCTTAGCACGATTGATATCCGCTCTACTGCTAATATCCTCCTTATCCACCGTCTGAGCCAAAGTGTCAGCCCACTTATTCTGGTTCCGATTTGGTTTTAGGTTGTTATAACCTGTTGAATAACGGCTCTCCGCTCCTATACTTCCAATCATTTTTTAAATTCCTCCCGGCATTTTATTCTCTTATTTTAGATGCCAGTACGGTATAAAATTCTTTTTCCTGCTGCAGATATGCTGCCCTTTCCTCTGTAACTGCTGCCAACGGATTTTATATTCTCTCCAATACTTTGTCGATAGCTGCTAAACAACTTTCTTTCGTTTCACCAAAAATATTGTCATCACCACCTGTCAGAAAATCCTGCTCTACCGATAGCTGCGTTAATATACTGGTTACATCCGTCTGAAATGGATTAAAACCAGTTTCTTCCAATGTTTCCTGCCACGCCGCCTTTACACTCTCCGGCACTGTCTGAAGGTAATAATCACTAATATATGCAATCTGCTTTTTGGTCTTTTCATCTGCAAACTGATAGGTTCTGTTATTCGCTTTTAACTGTTCATATGCCGCCTGCGCCTCACTATTCGCTTCTGACTCATACCAGCCATCTTTATTTTTGCTATATTTCATACCATTGACCGTAAAATCTTTGGAAGTGTCTATACCCAGATAAGACATAACATCCGTAATTCCTTCTGTATACCGGGCATATTCCTCCTTTGAATGTGCTACAGTAGTCATTGTCCCACCTGCATTTCGCAGCATGGATGCCAATGCATCTGCCATTCTCTGTGCTTTTACATATGATTGTGTATCATACGGATTATCTCCACCAGAAACCTCTACTCCATGCGCCGTAGCCGTAATCACATGACCTCCATTAACACGGATTCTTTGCCCTTCCGCAATATTAACAGAATTATTCTGTCTGCTAAGTGACGAACTCTTCGCCAATTTTATAGGTGTTTTTAACACTTGAACCAAATCTTCTACCGGATTTAGTAAGTGCTGCGACATCGCCTCATTATAGGTTTCCTTATCTTTAATAGCTGTATTTTTGTAATTAGATGTAAGTCCTCTTGTATTAGGATTAATATAACTTGATATTGACTGCATTGTCTCAATCTCCTTCGTTTATTCTAAATTCTCTTTTCCTTCTATGTCCAAATAACTAAGCCTTATTTATACTTACTATTTGTATTTGGCAAATCAAGATAAGCATCCATACTTTTCGTCCAAAGCAACGATAAGTCAAACCTTCCCAATTTGTTTAAATCTTCTATGCTTTTTTTGAACATTGAGATAAAATCTCTTCTGTCGTTAAGTCCCATATTACCAGCTTCAAGTGGCAGAGACGTGAAACCTCCCTGCTTTTCCACTTTGTAATGTGCCTCCAATGCACGCATTTCGACTACTGTAGCATTTGATGGATTAACATCATTGATATAAATTCTTTGCTCAAACTCTTTCCCGTTTTCATCCACACCTTTCGCTAACACCACAGGATTTTCATCCGTCGAATCATCCGCATATTTAAGACAATAAGAAAGACCTGTACCATTACCTCCTGTCCACAACATATTATCTGTTGTAAATATCTGATATACCTTCGGTGTTTCTGCCGTATAAAATGTCTTTTCCCCAGATGCAGGAGTTTTCATTTGATTACCTTTTTGTTGACCATATGATGAAGATACGGTATTCAGGCTAGAACTAATGTTCATATTTTTGTTTCTCCAATCAGCTCAAAATTTTCTCTTTTTAATTATTCAAATATACCTGATATGTTAAATTTTAGTATCAAGCGTTGCCTGTGCAGGAGATTTCCCCGACTCTGCCAATTCTCTTGTAACACTATCTAATGCACCATCTTTGATTGGCTTACCAATTTTCCAGTTAGGATCAGCCTTTTTTGCGGCATCATAAAATGCCTGTCTGTAAATTCTCTCATATTTTTCAAGCGTATACCCGGCAGCTTTTAACTGGGACTGAACAGAACTGCTGTTCAACTGAGACAACTGAAAACTGCCTATTACATTTTCTCCTGATGTCCCGAATGTTTTTTGAAATAAAAAGCATAATCTGTAATCTTTGACATAAAACATCCTCCCATCTCTATTCCAAAAAATTATAACTTTTCCAATGTTAATAATCTGCTCAGTTTCTCTATTTCCTTTATCGGATAAAATAACCTGTTCTCTTAGCCCCATCTCATCAAACGACCATATTACGCACACAAAGACCATACATTGCATAAATAAAATATATACCACCTGCCATCGGTAGTTTCTCTGGATGAATGACGAAAAAATCAGCGGGCATATTACCCGCTGATTGAATGTAAAATGGAATAACATAATTATGAAATTATCTTGCGGTAATACAGATAAGAATAGATTACCGGTAAAATGCAAGGGACGAGAATAAGTACAATAAGTATCCACATATTTTGGAATGGTGCTGTAACAATCATGATAATCCCACCGATCACCATGCATTTTCCTCCAAACCGATGCGTGCGATACCAGTTTTCCGGATCGCATAATGCCCACGAAATCCGAAATCCAATCGTATAGTTTGGCTTTACTTTCGGTATAAAATTTCCCAAAATCAGATAAAAAACTCCGATCATCAGACCACACAGGAATCCCATATCCAACTGATATCCTAAATTATATCCATAGAGTACATTACAAACGAAAAGACGATAACAATGGAATAATCCATAAGATAACAAAGTATACTTTTTCACTGATATTTTTTACTTTAGGATCAATATTCATTGCAATCACACTCACTGCATGTCCCAATAACATAATGAGCGGAAGTCCAAACACAGCGAATGTTTTGGATGCATACCCATTTGGTTCATTATTTATTCCCCAATGTGTTGCCAGCGAATCCGGTAATTGATTCCACAATAGCAAGCCGATAAAAATCGGAAACAGCGTTATAATTGATGTGAGTAATATCATTTTTTTTATGTTGTCTGATCATAGTCATCCTCTCCTTTTAATTCACTAATCCATAAAATAATCTCCTCAAGCACAGATGCATTGAGCTCATAATAGATAAATTTTCCCTCACGTTCATCACGAATCAGATCAGCATCCTTTAAAACGGACAGGTGGCGGGAAACTGCTGCATCTGAAACCGAAAAATGATTGCAAATCTCACCGGCTGACAACCGTGAATGTTTGAGCAGATTAAGTATCTCACGCCTTGTAGGATCGGCAATCGCACGAAGCGTGTCTTGCATTCCCAAGTCTATCCCTCCTTCATTTAACATTTAGCTTAATTGTTAAATGTATTATAACACAATCTTTTCATTTTTCAAGAGATTTTCTATCCTATGAATGTTGAATGTCTGTCTGATGATGTCTTTTCTGTGTCTGTATATAATGCTATCCCGCAGTTTCTGTCCCGAAACACTTGTCTATAATATAAACTTTCCTTACTTTATTTTAATTTTATTTAAAAGTCATTCCCGTTTTGCTTTAAGAAAACAATATATCAAGTAAGCGATTGCTAGGATGATATTGATACAAAAAACAACTCCCATATAAACAAGAGGACTTTCAAAAATATAATCCATGTGATTGGTATGATATCCGTTTCCAGAACTAAATCCAGTTATTGAGTCAATATATTGAACAATAATTGAAAGGAACGGAAGTGTACTTAAACCCCATATACTAAAAATTATTGTTTTTATAGCAAAAATTTTCCATGAAAAATCTTTCATTAAAGTCACCTCACATATTAAACCTGTTATCTTACCTATATCCTTACACTTTCCTATCAAAAGACGTTTTCTCTTCCAAATAGTTTGGCAGTTCTTTCACTTCTGAGCTTTGGGCATTCTTTTGCGTATGGTATTCATTAAAGTACATTCCGTAAAATTCTCTTTCCTTTTCCCGCTCAGCCGGAGTTCTTTCGCATCCCCATCCATAACTATCTCCCAGATAGGTCAACACTTTTGTTCCTTGATAAGAAATGTCGGCACCATATCCTTCGCCTGTCAGAATCGGACATTCCAGTGTGCCTCCTCCCGCCAGAGCAAACTTCTTTTGCGCAAGGTTGTTATTTTTCCCCTCTGCCCTCTCCAGAAAATCGAGCAATGATAATTCTCCGATTCCTTTGCATTTCGGATTACCATTTTGACTTTTTACCGCATTTTTAGCCTGCTGATATAATGCCTTTCTGTCAGGGGATACATCGGATATGTATTCTGCACATAACCTTGTTCTCTGCCTGTGAATAGATTCTAATTCCGTTTTACTCGTAGTGTTGGCAGCTCTCTGAGCCAGTTCCTTAATCTCAGAGACAAACTCTGCCTGTGACTTATTGCTTTTCCCTGTACTTGGAATCATAGACCAATCAGGTTCTCCACTTCTCAGCGATACACTATATTTTGTAATGGCAGAACTCGTTGCATTTGAAATCAAAATTCCCATAAATTCACCTCATATTTTCTACCTTCTCTGCATATATTTTAACCTCTATATATACTTATCCATTTATCATATTCATTCTTTAAAATTCTCATAACATACTTATTTCCTCTATTTTTTTATCGGATAAAATAACCTGTTCTCCTAGTCCCATATCATCAAACGACCATATTACGCACACAAAGACCATCTCTTTACAAGATGACCACTGCCTTAAATTCATTTTCATCGCAGGAAAGCACCATATCACCGCCATATTTATCCACAACTGCTTTTACATTTAACAATCCAATACCGTGATGATTCCCTCTTTTGCTCTTTATCGTATCATTTTCAATTTCCACCTTTTCTGTCACCGGATTTCTTATCGCAAATATCAGTTTATGATCTTCGCACTCTAATTTCAGATGAATGACCGCTTTTCCGGTATTTTTCAGTACCTTTTCACTCTCCCGGATTGCATTATCCAGTAAATTGGAAAGCAGAATCACAATCTCTTCCTCTTCCAGACAAATCCCCTACTTTCAGGATAACCGCTATGTGTTTCTCCTGCATGCTGCGGTACTTCTGGTTTAAAACAGCATTGACCACCGGATGGTTCGTGTTGATTGCCGACATCTCGACAGCTATGCTCTCTGTCAGCTTCTGCGTAAAGGAAAGTGCCTCATCTGTGTGTCCATTCTTTATCAATGTCTGGATCGTGGAAAGCTGATTTTTATAATCGTGCATTTTTCTTCGCTGACGCTCATAGATTTCTTCCCGGTCCTGATAATCTGCAATACGATTTTTCTGATTTTGTTCCGTAAGTACCGCAATTTTTTATTCTCTCTTCTCCTTTATACAGCATATATTCCCTCTTCACCTGTGCATATCGTGCCTTGGGAACCGGAATCTTTTTTCCCGTGGTAAGTGTCATCACATAACCGCTGATTTTTGTGATGTACCTCATATTTACAAGAAAACTTAGATGTGCCCGCACGAATCCCATATCATTGAATTCATTTTCCAGTTCATCCAGTTTTTTATAAATCTGAAATGTCCCTTTTTCTGTATAAAATACATTTTTGTGAAGCTCTGTTTCTATATAAATGATGTCATCTGCATAAAGTTTTATCGTTCCTTCTACAAAACGAAATTCGAGAATCCTACGGTTTTTATTAATTTCTGCTATCAAATCATCCATACATTCTTCTATAGTATCTGCAAGGTTATCTTTCAGCAGAAAACGGCTTGCTTTCACCTTATATCCATCCAGTGCGTAATTCATGTATGCCGTCACAAGTACAACCAGAAGTTTTGGGTATTTTTCTTTAATCCTCATAGCTGTTTTCAGCCCATCCATCCCCTGCATATTGATGTCCAGAAATAATAGCTGACACGCTTCCAAAGCCGATTGTTCTTCGCATAACTGTTCTCCGGATTCATATTCTGTAATAGCAAACTCATAATTCTTTTTTTCACCATAGTCTGACAGCAAATCTGACAAATTTTTTCTGTCATCTATCCTGTCATCACAAATAATAATGTTCATATTTTTCATTCCTGTCTTTGATTGCTCTCATACCTGTAAACCATACAAGTCTCACCTAGCACTCTTTATTATATCAAACAAATCTTTCACTCGATCATTCTCTGCATCAAATGACTATTTTGCGCATAGAACGACTATCTCCTATAGAAACGCAGAAGCACTGTATCTCAAACTCTTTGAAATACAATGCTTCCCTGCATTTTCTATATCGTCATGTTGATATTATTACTTTACTATTCCCAAAATATTTGCAGCTTCCTTAAATGAATAAGATTTTTCCCTTAGTTCTTTTTCCGGCACTGACATGGTGCGACGAAGGACCTGTTCCTGCTCAGCCTGATGCTGTTCAATCTGCGTCCTGATTTTCTGTATATCATTCATAGCATCCATCCGCATGCCTCCTTCCGCTCACAATATAACACGCAAGAGTCGGTGTCATAACTCTTCCTACATTCAGTGTCTGTCCATACAGGGTAGAAAATAACCTGGTTGCCCTCCAGGTATCCGTCCTCTCTCTTATCTGCACCGATTACCTTTGCGATGGACTGCGCCACCGAAGGTTTCTCGGCAATTACTAATTTTATATTTTTTTCACTCAAATTTTGTTTCCTTCTTTCATTTTTATTTGCTTTTTGATAGCATAAATGCTATCATGTATATAGAATAAATATTTCCACTTGGAGAACATATACTAATGTACAACATTGAATTTTACGAAGATTCCAATGGCAGATCAGAGCTTTGGGAATTTCTTGAATCTCTTCGAGTCAAAGCAGCTACAAACAAAGATGCCCGTATTCAATACAAGCAGATAAGTTTGTACATCCAGCTCCTCGAAGATAATGGTACACGGCTTAATGAAAATATCACAAAACACCTTGATGATGATATCTGGGAGCTTCGCCCAGGCAATAACCGTGTTTTATATTTTTATTTCCAAAATGATACCTTTGTGCTTTTGCATCAATTCCGCAAGAAAACTCAAAAAACTCCCAAGCGCGAAATTGAACGGGCAAAGGCTGAACGTGATGATTACCTTGCCCGAAAGGAGGCTGAATGATTATGAAAACCTGGAATGACTATAAGGAACATGTAAGAACCGTTGATCCTGAAATTGGAAAAGACATCGATGAAGTTGAAAATATTTCCTCCATCGTAAGTGCCATGGTGGAACAGCGTACTTCTCTTGGACTTAGCCAGAGAGAGCTTGCTGCTATGTGTGGTATTCCACAATCATCCGTAGCACGGATCGAATCCTGCAAAACAACCCCGAATCTCGGAACACTGCTTAATATTTTTCAGCATCTCGGTTTACAGCTTACAGTAAGACCTACAAAACCTACCGTTTAAAATCAAGGAGAATCTCTGCGAAGAGGTTCTCCTTATCGGAATCTCACCGAATCATGCCTAACGGCTCGTGGGCTATACCACCAGTAGGGAATCTGACCCTGCCCTGAAGATTTCTATTCACTTTTCTTACGTAGCTGTGTTGTAGCACAAGCATTCATGTAATGCAACAGACAATTTCGTTGCTGTATGGCTACATAAAATGAATTTTAAACAATAAAAACAAGACCTCCCATTACACTTTTCAGTATCTGAGAGGTCTGTATTTATAAAAAGTTTAATCGACTGACAGTCCAATTTCATTTAACGCCAAAATGTTTTCTTTTACACATAGAATTTTTTTATTTGCTGTATATTCTCGCCTCATATGGTTGCAACCATTCGGACTCCGTTTCATGATAATTGCACAATTCACATTTTTGATCAATTTTTTGAAACATCAGCTTTTCATTTGTAAAATTCACGATTACCAATAAACCTTTGCCGTTTACTTCTCTTTCATATGCAAATAATCCCGGATATTCTTCGTACATCGGGCGAAACTCCGCCTGTCTCACAATATCTGCATGGTCATGGTAACACTGAATCAAACGCTTATAATAATTGTACAATGAATCCGGATCATTCACCTCACTCTGTGCATTGATTGTTCTATAATTATCATTGCATTTAATCCATGGCTTTCCACACGTAAATCCTCCATTTTCCGAGTCATCCCACTGCATCGGCGTTCTTGCATTATCTCTTCCTAACTCTGAAAAGTATGCAAGTACTTCATCCGGATCCTTGCCCTGTCCGACCGCTTCCTCATATGTTCTTTTCGCCCTTATATCATCCATATCATTAATATTCTTCCACTTAACATTGGTCATACCAATTTCCTGTCCCTGATATATAAAAGGCGTTCCATATAAAAAGAAATAGATACTCGCCAGTGCCGATGCACTATAGAAACTAATATTTTCTCTTTCCAGAAATTTGTTCAGGCATCTGGACTGATCATGATTTTCTAAAAAGATAGCACTCCAACCGATTCCGCTATTATGCGCTACATGTGTAAACATTTTTTTCTTCCACCGTTCTACCGCATGAATGCTTGATTTATCATTTTCCCCTTCCATATTTTCCCATCCAAAATCGAAAATCATGGAAAAGTAACCATTCTTTCCGGCATACCGTTCAAAAGCAGCATCGTCAACCCCCGGTGCTTCGGCAACTGTCATACAGTTATATTTATCAAAGCACTGTTCTTTCATCTCATCAAGGAATGTTCCGATTCCCTTATAATCCGTAAGATTTTCAACCGGATATCGTTCCCCATCATTCGTAGGACGACTGGCAAAACTTAAGTCTTTTTTGATAAAGGTAATTGCATCGATACGAAAACCGGCGATTCCTTTTTCCAACCACCAGTTTATCATCTCATAAATTTTTTGACGCAGCTCTTTGCATTCCCAGTTCAGATCCGGCTGTTCCTTCGCAAACGTATGATAATACCATCTGCCATCCGGTAATCTCGACCATACGGATCCGCCAAAATTGGATCGCCAGTTATTCGGTTCTTTATCATTCTCCGTTGTTCGGAAGTAAAAATAAGACGCTTCCTCACAATTAGGATCCTTCATTGCCTTCTGGAACCATTCATGCTGATCCGAGCAATGATTGACCACCAGATCCAATATGATTTTAATCTTTCTTTTTTGAGCCTCCTCTATTAAATGCTCCATATCCTCGTTTGTTCCAAAGATTGGATTTACCTTGTAATAATCCGATATATCATATCCATTATCCACAAGTGGAGAAGCGTACATCGGGCATATCCATAATACATCTACGCCTAGATTTTGGAGATAATCAAGCTTCTGGATAATTCCGTTAAAATCTCCGATTCCATCTCCGTTGCTATCCATAAAACTTTGCGGATAAATCTGATACACTACGGACTCTTTCCACCAATTGTTTTTCATTCACAAATTCCTCACCTTACTTTATTGCCCCTTCTGTAATACCTTTTACAATGTATTTTTGACTAAACAAATAAAAGATAATAATAGGAGCCATGCACATAACCAATCCGGCAGAAGCCAAATCCCAACGTTTTGCAAATTGTCCAAAGAACAGATATGTTTTTAAAGGCAACGTCTGTAAGCCCTGTTTATTAATAATCAGCGATGGCAATAAGAAGTCATTCCATGTTCCCATAACATTAATAACTGCAACCGTGACTATAATCGTTCTCATCAAAGGAAGCACGATTGAAATAAACAGACGTATTGAACCACACCCGTCAATTGTAGCGGCTTCCTCCAATTCCTCCGGAATATTTTTTATGAACCCATGAAACATTATGATTGCCATACTTGTTTGAAAGCCCATATACATAAAGATCAAGCCACCACGAGACAGCAAACCGATTTTGCTTGCAAATCCAACCAATGGAAGCATGACACACTGAAATGGAATCAACATAGAACCGGCAAATATCAAAAAAATAATCTTACTTGCTTTGGTTTTATAACGTACAAGTACCCAGGCCGCCATAGCCGATATCAACAGCACCAGAACCGCTGTCACTACCGTGATAAGCAGCGAATTCATAAAAGATCTTATGTAATCCAGTTCTTGAAACGCATTCTTATAGTTTTCAAGTGTAAATGTTTCTTTCGCCGGAAATCCCAACACATCTGTAAAAATCCCCTTGGTCGTCTTAAACGAATTCATAATCAAAATATAAATCGGAAACAAAAAAATGCATCCAAGAATAAGTCCTGTTACTCCATAAGCGATTTTTTTCTTCATTACATTTCAACCTCCTTGCGCTTTGTTATAACCAACTGCGTAACTCCGATTCCTGCCACAATAATCAGAAAAACGATTGCCTTTGCCTGTGCAAAACCAAATTCATTTGCTCCAAAGGCAGAATTGTAAATGTTTAACGCAATCATTTCTGTTGATTTGTATGGTCCACCTTGTGTCAAAGCTAAATTTTGATCAAACATTTTAAATGAACTCGAAATAGATAAGAATAATCCGATTGTAAACGCAGGCATCATCAACGGAAGGATGATATATCTCATGAGCTGCCATGAGTTTGCTCCATCAATTCTTGCTGCCTCCTTAACCGATTCCGGTATCTGCTGAATCTGCGCAATATATACGATCATCATATATCCCGACATCTGCCACACAGTCAAAATCAACAATCCTATAAATCCGGTTTCTGGATTCGATAGCCATCCGCTAAAGGCTGCAATTCCTGTCTTTTTTGAAAAAGCTTCAAAAATCGATATAAAAATAAACTGCCAAGTAAATCCAAGCAATAATCCGCCTATCATATTTGGCATAAAGAAAATTCCACGTAACAGCGTTGCGCCTCTAAATTTCTGTGTCACTAACAACGCCAGAGCAAAGCCAACAAGGTTTACCAATACAACTGCGCACACCGAAAAAAGCGCAGTAAATAAAAAAGCATGTACAAATGAGTCATCTCTCGTAAAAATGTCAATAAAATTTTGAAAACCTACAAACTTAATGTCCGAGCCTACAATTCCATTCCAGTTTGTAAGGGAATAGAAAAATCCAATACATGTAGGTATGATTACAACAATACAAAATGCAATTAATGACGGTGCCAAAAAGCCCCAAAACCGTAATTTACTTTTTCTCATACTTCTTCTATCCGTCCTTTCCAAACAAAGGATTTTACCCTTATTTGAATTTCCGGGATAGAAGCTCTATCCCGGAACCCTCTTTAACTCTTACTAGTTGTTCTGTTGTTTTCTTAACTCACTCCACTGCTCGATACAGGTCTTTGTAACCTCATCCCAATCAGCTTCTCCGGCAAGATATTTCTGTACTTCTACACCAGCCACCTGCTGACCCCATGTATTTGGAGCTCCACTGTATACCCATCCGTTCATGGTATTTCCGGAATTATTTGCATCCATAATTCTCTGTGAAAGTGGATCGGATGCTTTTATTCCATCAAAATTATCATATGGAGGAATAAACTTACAATCATTCACAACAATTTTCTGTGCTTCCGAATCGGTGAACATCCAATTGATGAAGTCTTTTGCAGCAGCTTTCTGCGCATCGGTTGCCTTGCTATGAATTGCCCAATATCCTGATACACCTACAAAATACTTGCCATCTGAATATCCCGGAACAGAATATGGTAACATATCCAATTTTTGAAGGACTGCCGGATCTGTTGTCTCTACTGCTGGAGCTACCCAGTTTCCCTGCTTGATACATGCAACACGTTCAATGGCAAGTCCACCCTCTAATGATGTTGTGTAGTCTACAGAATTAAGATTTGCCGTATTGTTGGCATTGGTTGTATAACTGGCCTGAAAATCAACCATTTTCTTATAGTCTTCAAAGCCGGTTCCCGGAAGCGAATCTGCCGCATATGCTTCATTAGGAGTCTTAAAGTCATGTGTTAAAGCAACATTAGCGTCATGGTCTCCTGCAATCCATAACTCCTTTGTCGGGTATTCCATAACAGCTTCCAGATTCGGATATTTATCCTTCATCTCACCATTATCGATTTTCTCTTTCAAAGTATCAAAACCGGCCTTCATGCCTTCGAAATTCATCATAGAATCTACAGAAACTCCAGCATCCTCAAACATCTGCTTATTAATAACGAATCCATAACCTTCCATGTATAACGGAATGGCATATACTTTTCCGTCTTTTGTAAAAGTATCCGTTGTTCCTTTTAATGCGTGCTGCATAATATCCAGATCAGAAACATCTTCAATAACATCTCCGTAATCTTTCATGTCCGAAAAACCACCTACAGAAAAGATTGTTGGTGGATCCGACTGCATCTTTGCTTTCATTGATGCGCCAAAATCATTTCCTGTGACAGCTTCAAGATTAATTTCTACATTTGGATGATCCTTTTCATATGCTGCAATTAATTTCTTGTATCCTTCATTTGCCTCAATCTTACTCTGGAAAATTGTAATCTTTACATTTTTTCCACTGTTTGCTCCTGTCGAGGTATCTGCAGAATTTCCGCATCCCACAAATAATCCCCCAAGCATTAGCACTGTCATTCCAACTGCTACTAACTTCTTTGCTTTCATATATATTCCTCCTTTTTGTGAAACTGTTCCATATTTGATTAAAAAAAATTTTTCATCTATGGATGCCTCGTTTTGTGCCACGGAACTGTCCACATCATTTGTGGAACTGTTCCATATCTGTAATATACACTATGCGTAACTATATTGCAACATAAAAATGCAGTTTATTCACAGATTCGTTACTATATCCAAAAATCATCTTGATTTTTTATTAAAAATCACTAGAAAAAGGAGACTATGAAGAAAAGTCTGTAAATAATAATCTTCTATGATAATGATTGAGCTGGAAGCCTCTTCTTGCCATAATAAAAGGCCTCCTATGATTTATATTTTACCATAGAAGACCTTGCTGTTATTAGCTATTTACAGAAAAAGTTTCACACACTCCTTTGTGCCAATGCTCTCCATTCTACAAAGTATCGCCCTTTTTATATTTTACAGGAACCAATACTTCCCTTTTCTTAAGTGGTTGATCATTGATCAGTTTAATAAGCATATTCACACTTTCCTTTGCAACCTTCTTCGCATCCTGTACAATTGAATCAATCGAATGGTAATTGAAGTCCGTGACATAAGTTCCATCATAAGCCAATATTTTTTTGTTTTTTTCTGTCTTGAGGAAGGCGGCTGCACACAAGTCCAAAGCCATAATTCCATCAACGTCCGGATATTGATCCAACAATGTTCTGGTACGTTTCATACACAATTGATAGTTTATAACTTCCTCCCATTGAAAAGATTCAATGATAACCTCCCTATTATGCTTCTCCATCACATCGATAAGGGCTCTCGCGCTATCGGCAGAGGCAAGTTCCATCCTGGTCGGATCACTAAAGCACATCACTTTTTTACAGCCTTTTTCCAAAAACAATTCGCCCGCTAAAATTCCTCCCTGATGATGATCCGATGTCACCAGCGGGATTCCCGGTATAATCCGATCCAGTGAGATAATTGGTTTCTCAATATTCATATAATATTCATCAGAAAGAAACGCAGATCCTACAATCAGTCCATCGAACAGATTACGTTCCAATGTATCAAGATATTCTCTTTCCTTGTCCTGATTTCCTCTGGTATTACAAATAACCACATTATATCCGTATTGATCTAATTCTGCCTCAAGATAATTCCAAAGAGTTGAGAAATACGGATGGATAATATCCGGTGTCATAACACCGATAATACCCGTTCTTTTCTTATACAGATTTCTGATCCACTGATTAGGAATATAATCTAGCTCCTCTACCGCCTTCTTAATTTTGTTTTTGCTTTTCTCTGATACATATCCGCTACCATTTAACGCTCTGGATACCGTGCTGGGTGCTACATGTGCCAGCTTTGCAACTTCTCGAATGCTTGCCATAATCTCTTCTCCTCACTTGTGTAATTGCAAACGAATTGCCCTTATATCCCCTTTATCCTCTTAATTAAATCCGACAACCTTCTGCGACAATCGATAAGTCGCAACCGAAATCTTGCGGCCTCCCTTACCCTGAAGATTCATGGTCTGTCCCATAATGCCATTGCGTAGTTGCTGGAAGATTATAATATCTTTTTCCTTAATATACTGAAGTTTTATTTTATTATACACCTTTTTGTCCATGGAGTCGAACTATTTTTACTTAACAGTCAGCAGTTATACTCTTTGTATTTTCGTATAATAATCATATAACTTATAAACAATAAAAACAGCTGCGCTGGTCCAGGCACAAATTTCCGCATAAAAAATTCCGTCTTCACCGATCAGTTTTGGTAACAATAATGCAACACTGACACGCATCGCAAATTCTGCAATGCCACTGGCGAGGGGAATCAGGGTATTACCCAGACCCTGAATCGCCGAACGATATACATACAGCAGATACAGTACCCATAGAAAAATTGCCATAATAAACAAATATTTATATGCAATGTCTAACACCTGTCGGATCTGTTCCTGTTCGCCGGATACAAACAGTGACAATATATTGCGTCCGAATAACACCATCACACCTGAGATCACAACAGCAGTAAGCAATGCCATATAAGTTCCGCTATGCACACCTTTCCGGATTCTCTGATATTTCTTTGCACCAAGATTCTGGCCTACATAGGTTGTAATTGCATATCCGTATGAAACGGCAGCCATCTCTAAAACTCCATATAATTTGTTTGATGCTGTAAATCCAGCCACAAACAGGAATCCAAATCCATTGACTACATACTGTACTGTAAGCCCCCCTACAGAGATGATCACATTCTGGATTGCAAGAGGAGTCGCCACTTTCAAAAGCCGCAGACTCATTGCCGGCTGTCTGTAGAAGTCCTGTTTTTCCAGTCGGATATCCGGAATTTTCCGTAACACCATCAGACAGTACAGGGCTGAAAATCCCTGTGCGATGACTGTCGCCACTGCTGCTCCGGCTACACCCCAGCCAAAAACTGCCACAAATAACAGGTCCAGTCCCACATTGATCAACGCTGCTACGGTCATTGCTATCAGTGGAGATCTGCTGTTACCCAGTGCTCGAAGAATCGCTGCAAATATATTATAAGCCGCTATGATCGGAATTCCGGCAAAGATCAGCCGAAGATATAGCATTGTCAGGTCAATGACATTATCCGGTGTCTGTAAAAACAAAAGAACATGATAAACTGCCCCTTCACTTACCGCAAGTACAATCACAGAAAGCAGTGCTGTCATGATATAGCTTTTCGCCACCGCGCATTTCAGATTTTCTTTTTCCCTTGCTCCATAAAACTGAGCTACCAGAATAGAAAAACCCTGTGTGATACCTGTCATGATACCGAACACTAGCCATACCAGCCAGTCTCCGGCGCCTACTGCCGCCAGTGCTTCAACCCCCTACCACCTGTCCGACGATCATGGTATCTGCCATCGTATAAAACTGCTGAAAGATATTTCCAAGCATCAGTGGTATGGCAAAAGTAATGATCAGTTTTCCAGGTGATCCAGTGGTCATATTTTTTTCATTTGTTACCATAAGAATCTCCTTTTTCTTTTCATCCTTGTCCGATTATTTCACATTGGACTCTGTCAAAACGCAATCCATCACAGAACTCTTTGGTATATCGTCCCACCAGTGTTTACGAACTCTGATAAGGGCAAAAACAAGACCAAGAAAATTATATAAAACAGTATAACACAAAATAAAAGTGACATGGTGAACTGATTGAAATGCTTCTGATTTTTGCAACAAATGATTGATTTAACGATAAGGAGATTTGATACGATGAGAACAATA
>ENA-OQJE01000066-OQJE01000066.1-human-gut-metagenome-genome-assembly--contig:-NODE-66-length-21964-cov-2.991299_pt1 | contig 21964 bp, 20 predicted proteins | sample MGYA00242594_ERZ504760 | MGnify/ENA primary metagenome ERZ504760 (study PRJEB26092, sample SAMD00036358) | human gut metagenome | host: Homo sapiens | study: EMG produced TPA metagenomics assembly of...
CCGGATAATGTTTGCAAACCTCTGTAAAATATGTAGGCATTTCCTCCAAGGTATGTAAAGATAAGAATGATGAAAAATGTCGGCATAAAGTCAATACATTAAATTTGGATTACAAAGGTAGTCCAATTCTTGATAAAAGAGAAACAAACTATTGATATAAACATGAAAATAGTATAAATTGGTTGCCTTAAGGATGAAGATCACGGTGGCGTGTTATATAGAAACAGGAGGTGCTGAAGTAATTTCTGATGTGTTTTAACTGTGCCAGTACAGGATATAATTTTCGTGGCCGCAGATGGAACTTCTGTTGGTAGTGTGGGTTGATGAACCATAATTGTCTGTCGATTATTTCGTATCCATACTTTTCAGCAAGTTGTTCAAAGGTGTCTATGGTCATGCGGCAGCGTTTGATGTCTGATAATTCTTCGATACATGATGGTGTTTCATGGAAACATCTGAGCAGAAACCGATAGAATATACCGGGACATAAATGGATGAAAGGAAGAGAGGAGACGAACCGGTTGTGACAAATTTGCTGATGTCCGCCAAATGGCATTTGCCAAGACGGGAATCCCCAGAATATGATGCCTCCCTTAGCTAGAAGAGGAGAGAGGCAACGGAAGAATTCTTCTTTGTTACTGATGTGTTCAATGACATCGTGTATCAGGATGAGCTGGTAACGGGAAACTGAAGAGAAGTTGAAGAAATCCATCGTCCTGAATTCTCCTTTGTAGCCGGAGGCGGCGAAGAAGGATTGTGCCTGGTGTATGCGGCTGGCTGCACGGTCTATGCCTGTTACCTTGCAGTCTAGTTCGGCAAAGGGGAGCAGGTTACCTCCTTCTCCGCAACCTATTTCCAGTATGTGGGTAGAAGAGCTGAGGGAGATAAATTGCTTTACATAGTCTATATAGAAACTGCGTGATGTGTTCGCTAGTTCGTTAAAATAACATTGTCTGTCTTGATGTCTTTTTTGCATGGCTGTCTTTTTATCCTATAGATACAAGGATGGACAAAAGACTGCATGAAGTTTCCTTAATAATTCCAGCGCACTCCCAATTGTAGGTTGAAATGGAACGGGTACTCGTCACGTATTGTGTTTTTAAAGCTGCCGTCCTTGAAATAAAAAGCTGCTCCGGGTTCTATGAAAGCCCCTAGGGTAGGATTTATATTATATTGTATTCCCAATGCGGCGTGTATGGAGAATTGGAGCGGTTTTATTTTCAGACTCTCTGTACTGGAATAGATTTTTTCTTTCTGAACGATGAAATCTTGTTCCAGTTTACCCGATACGGATTTGTCTATCGTGCCTCCTCCTGTGGTATAAAAGGAAAAGGTACGGGTGGTATAAAGCCGGCGGTCTAGTTTCACAGACAAGCCTATGTAGTGGAACTTTTGTCGTTTAACCCACTTGGAATCTTCTCCTATGGAACTTTCGGACGACAGATAGGTATATTGCAGACCTGCACTGACTCCCCAATGCCTGCTTATGGATTTACGGAACGAAAGCGCAAAAACTGACGGGGAGATTATAATGGGTATATTCTGTCATGAGGCGTCCTGTGTTGTCTATTTGCTATTTGTAGCAGAGCTCCGTAAGCTTGTGCATCGGGAAAGTCCGAGGGATATTCCTGCAAATTAGTTTTTGAAGTCATTCCAATACATAATTTCATCCTTATGAGAACTTCCTATGTCCTACCCCGGGTAAAAAGTTTTGTTTATGAAGCCGGTGCTTGTTCCATTATTGCCGGCAGATATGGCAAGTGCCAAAGTATATTCGGAACGTTTATGCGGTAATGCAAAGTGGTTATGTCCGGAAGGGCTCTTGTGTACAGATTCTGTGTTCCGGATTGTATCTTGTGCCGGGAGAGTGCATTCTATTCCTATATTATTTGCCGTATCGGTATTGATACTTGTTTGGATTGGTGGTTTTGTCAAGGAAGTTGTCTTTGATTGGGGCCTGTCCGGTAATAGTTTGTTTTCAGGCATAATGGAAGGATTGCCTGTAATGCTTCTTGGCTGGTGTGCCGGTAAGGATACGACGGGCGAGGCTACTTTGTGCTTTTCTGTCTGTAAAAAATAAAAAGTGATGGCAAAAGGTATAAACAGCAAGAGGAGAACGGCTGCTATACGCATCGTTCTTATCCTTTTTTTCTTATGTAAATAGGGGGTGAAATATTTCGTTTGAAAATGATTCCAATCATTTTCGGGGAGGGGCTTTTCGTATTCGTTAACCCGTTGTTTCAAGTGGTCTATCCACGGTTCTTCTTCCTGTTTCATAATGATTGTCGAGTTAAGTATTCTTTAATTTTTTGTAGCAAGTACACATTTGGCGCGGTGCAGTTGTGAGGAGGATGAATGTTCGTTAATGCCTAATGTCTTCGCAATCTCCTTATGAGGCATTCCTTCGAATACGGCCAAGTTCAGTATGGTGCGATAGCCTGCCGGTAATTCAGTTATGAATTTCATCAAGGTTTCAATAGGAATCGAAATCATATCTTCTTCGTCCACAGGCTGCATGTCTTCTTCCAGATCATCTACAGAAAGGAAAAAGCAGGTTTTCTGTTTACGGAGATGATGCAAGGAGGTAGTTACCATGATACGGGTGACCCAGGATTTGAATCCATGCAGGTCGGTAGCATGTAGTTGGTCGATGGCGGAAAATACTTTGATGAATCCATCGTGCATGACGTCCAAGGCCGATTCTTCGCCTACATAGCGACAGCACACTCCATACATTTGGCGGGAGAAGAGTCTGTATATGGTTTCCAAAGCTTCCCTCTTTCCGGCTTTACATCCTTCTATTAGTTCTGCGTCATTCATTTTTCTTTTGTCATGTTATTATATAAAGATACAGGGGAGAATAAAAGACTGCATAAGAACAGGAGTTTTTCTATAAAATAGATGTGAAATAGAAGATTATTGCCTACATTTGTTAGGTTAAAACAAAATAGATGAGAAACATGAGAAAACAACTTTATGCAACATTGGCTTGCTTTCTTCTCACTTCGGTCACAACTTACGGGCAGGGCTGGAAACTTTATGAGGAAGCTGCGAAAGGAGAATCGTATGCCAAGTTTGACTGTGTGGCGTTGCTGGACAGTACATCGGTGTCAGTGCAACCGACAGGGCAGGGATCATTTGCCGTATGTAAGGTTATCAAGGTGCAGACTCCTAAAGGAGCAGTAGCTAACCGGGTGATTAAATATGATTATGATCCGTTGACGGCCCATGCCGAGTTTAAACGTGTGACGATATATCATGCTGACGGGCAGATTGAAGAGGTGGATGTGAAGAAGACCTGTGACTATGCGGCTCCGGCCCGTGCTATTTATTGGGGAGCACGACAGATTATGATAGAAGTGGGGGCTTTGAACCCCGGTGATGTCATAGATTATGAAATAGCGAAAAAGGGATTTACATACGCTTTGCTGGGAGCTGTTCCTGAGGATGATTCCCGGTTTATACCTCCCATGCGTGGCCAGTTCTATGACATTGTTCCATTTTGGAGCAGTGAGCCTACCGTGCGTAAAGTGTACAAGGTCAGTATTCCTATGGAAAAAGAGATGCAATTTCAATTTTATCAAGGAGAATGTACATCGTCCATGCGTTATGAAGACGGACGAAAGGCTTATACTTTTGCTATGGAGGACATGATGCCTTTCCGGCGGGAGCCGAATATGGTAGATTTGTTTGATGCAGCTCCTAAACTGATGATGTCTTCTACTCCTCATTGGAAAGACAAGTCTTTGTGGTTCAATAAGGTCAATGAGGATTATGGAAGCTTTGCTCCACTGCCCGAAGCGCAGAAGAAAGTGGACGAACTGATAAAAGGAAAGAAAACCGAAATGGAGAAAATAGCTGTACTGACCCATTGGGTAGCGGATAATATCCGTTATGCAGGTATCTCTATGGGAAAAGGAGAGGGCTATACGTTACATGATACTAAAATGAATTATACGGATCGTTGCGGCGTGTGTAAAGATATAGCAGGAACTTTGGTTTCTTTTCTGCGCATGGCGGGGTTCGAGGCCTATCCGGCCATGACGATGGCGGGCAGTCGTGTCGAAAGTATTCCTGCGGATCATTTCAATCATTGTGTAGCTGTGGTGAAACTTGCTGATGGAACTTATATGCCGTTAGACCCCACATGGGTTCCTTTCTGCCGTGAGTTGTGGAGTAGTGCCGAGCAACAGCAGAATTATCTGCCCGGTGTACCTGAAGGTTCCGATCTCTGTCTGACTCCTGTTTCTGCTCCGGAAAATCACTATGTACGCATCAAGGCAGACAACCGCTTGGACGCTAATGGTACTTTGCGTGGTACATTTACCATTCAAGCCGAGGGACAGAGTGACAGCAATATACGCAGCATCTTTACAAGAGGTTTTCAGAGCCAGTGGCGTGCGACTATGGAAAGACAATTGCTGGCTGTTTCTCCTAAAGCCAGATTGCTGAGTGTAGATTATGGCAGGAATCCTAAAGATTATCAAGCTGCTCCTATCCAAATCATTTTCCGCTACGAGATTCCGGATTATGCCATGCAAGGGGAGAAGGAAATGTTGTTCAAGCCTTTGGTAATGAATAATCTTTATAATCAGGTACGCTCTTATCTACGGATTGATACAGAAATGAAGGAACGGAAGTATGGTTTTAAAGACGCCTGCTCCCGTTTGGTGGAATTGGATGAAACCATCCAATTGCCATCAGGCTATAGGCTGATAAATGGGCCAAAGGAGGATACCATGCAGGGAACGGGAGCCGATTTTGAAGGCTCGCTTCTACAAAAAGGAAACCGGGTGGTCCTGCATAATCGTCTGGCTTTGAAAAAGCGTGTATATGAAGCGTCGGATTGGGATAGCTTCCGTAAAGCGGTGGAAGCTCATAAAGCATACGGTGATTATTTGGTGATTAAAAAGTAAAGCGACATGAAAAAGATTTATTATATATATGTATGCTTGGGAGTGTTGTTATTGACAGCTCTTCCGGCAAAAGCGGCTTCTGAAGCAGAATTTGGGAAGTTAGCCAAGACTTATACATTACATAAGGACGGTAGTCAGGAAATGCGGGTATATAAGGAGTTGACTTTATTTACACATGCAGCGATGAATGGTTTGTATGGTGAAAGCTTCATTGTTTACAATCCGGCATATCAGGAATTGAAGATACATGAATCTTATACTCGCCAGAAAGACGGGAAGATAGTAAAGACTCCCGAAAATGCATTTGTAGAGGTTCTTCCTGCTGCGGCGGCTGATGCTCCTGCCTATAACGGACTGAAAGAGATGGTGGTGGTACATACGGGACTGGAGTTGGGAGCGACTATTTGTTTGGATTACTCGGTTATCACACGTCCCGGTTATTTGCCCGGGCTGGATGTATATGTGCCGGTAGAGGAGTTATCGCCCGTCAAAGAATATATCTGTAGTGTGTCGGTTCCTGAGGACAAGCCTTTGAATTATGCATTGATAAACGGAAAAGCTGCGCCGGTAGTGAAAAATGAGAATGGAAGTAAAGTTGTTACTTGGATACTGAAAAATATTCCTGCTTATTATCCTATGGAAAGTACTCCTGCTTTATCAGGAAATATACCGGTTATTTTAGCAAATACGTATCCGTCGATGGCCGATGCTTTGAAAGTGCTGAAATCTCAATTTACGGCAGCTCATGAAAAAGAGGTCATGGCTTTGGCACAAAAAATTATTGCAAGGAAAAAATAGCGGATGAAAAGGAAGCTGTCCTGATGAACTATGTACATGGATTGGGCACGTCCCGGTTGTCTTTGTCCGAAACAGGATACCGGATCCGTCCGGCAACTGAAGTAATCCGTACTGCCTATGGCACGGAAGCGGAAAAGATAAATCTGCTTGCAGGATTGTTGCAGGCGGCAGGATTACAAGGTGAGGTTAAGGTTGCTTTTGGCGTAAAAGCACCGGATAATTGTTTGGGATTGGGCGCTATCAGCCAGTTGTTTCTGGACTCTCCTGTCATAGCGGGCATACAGGAATATCAGCCTGTCAATACGTTGGATGGTAAGAAAGCGGTTTTGGAAGTGAAGAATAAACCGGTTTATGAAACGGATACGATAACAGTCACTTCTGAAACAGGTAAAACGTTGGCAGGGGGCTATCGTCTGATAACATTGCCTCGCGCTAAAACCGGAATAGCCATGAATGGTTATGGCTTTGGAAATACAGAACGTACTACGAACCTGTTGCTTCCTGGTATGACGGATGAAACCTATATTTGCATAGTAAATGTTCCGTCGGATATGCAGGTATGTACTCCGCAAAAGGCAAAAGAAATAGTCAATGCGGTAGGGAAATTGAAAATAACCGTACAGACTACAGAGGATAAGACGGAAGTAACCCGTTCGTTGCGACTGAACAAACAATGGATAACTCCCACCGATTATGCAGATTTTCATCGGTTGATGTCCGAATGGGAGGATAGTCATCATACTACTCTATTGCTGAAAGAGAAGAAGTAATCGGGTAAAAATTGGTTGAAATAGTTGAAAAGTTGGTCATCCCTTGAAAAAGGAAAGGCCGGCTTTTCTTATTTTCCATCGGAGGATTTACATTTGTGGCATTTAAAACCTATAAAATGAATGATATGAGTGGAAAACATGGTATAGTTTGTATGGGCTTGTTGATGCTGCTTTCTTCTTGTCACGACGACAAGCAGGTCACTGCTTCAGGATTACAACGTAAGGATTTTCAGACAGAAGTGAATGGGCAGTATACCGATTTATTTACTTTGAGTAACAAAAAAGGGATGGAGGTCTGTATCACGAACTATGGGGCGCGAGTAGTTTCTATCCTTGTACCCGACAAAAATGGAAAAAGGGAAGATGTAGTGTGTGGATTTTCCACGATTGGTGAGTATATGGAACAACGGCAGAATTTTGGTTCTACGGTAGGACGCTATATAGGACGTATTCTGAATGCGCGTTTCACACTGGACGGGGTAGAGCATTAAGCTGGTCCCTAACAATGGGAAGTCCGGACATATATCACATGGGGGGAATCCCGGTTTTGCCGATAGAATATGGAAAGTGGAACAGGCAGATACATATACGGTTCGTCTGTCTTATCTCTCCCCTGATGGAGAAAATGGTTTCCCCGGAAACCTGAAAGTGACGTTAGTCTATAGTCTTGGTGAGGATGAGAATGCACTGGATTTGACATACGAGGCAACTACGGATGCACCCACGGTACTTAATCTTTCTCATCATTCTTTTTTTAATATCTCGGGAGACTTTACAAAAAGCGTGGAAGACCAGCAACTTTGGGTAGATGCAGATCGCTTTACTCCATACGATGATAAGAAATGTGTCACAGGAGAATATCTCCCGGTGGCCGGTACTCCCCTTGATTTCCGTATGCCGCATACTATTGGAGAACGTATAGATGCGGATTATCCGCAATTGAAGGTAGTAAACGGATACGATCATACTTGGGAATTGAATACGAAAGGAGATGATACAAGGCCGGCTGCTTGGGTGTATGATCCAACAAGCGGGCGTAAGATGGAGATCTTCACCACCGAACCGGGAATACAAATCTATACCGGTAATGGACTGAAAGGAAAAATGACTGGTAAAAGGGGGATAGCTTATCCTTTCCGTTCGGCGGTATGTTTCGAAACGATGCATTTTCAAGATAGCCCCAATCAGCCTGAATTCCCCAGTACTGTACTCCGGCCGGGAGAGGTTTTCATAGTCATACGGTTTATAAGTTTGAATAATTTGCTAATCTGTCAATTTGCTGATGTGCTAATTAGGGGTGCTATATATGCCCACACGGTTATTGGTATATTAGCAAATTGACATGTCGGCAAATTATTTTTCATTTTGATGTAACGTTTCCCTACCTCTATGTGTCATACTAGTGAACATGGAACAAAATAGATTTGAAATAGAGGCAAAACGAATGCGGCCGGCTTTGTTAAGAATGGCTATCCGTTATCTGGAAGACTCCGATGAGGCAGAAGATGCAGTACAAGATGTACTGTTGAAACTTTGGTTTCTTCGCGACCGTCTGGACCAATATCGTAGCGTGGATGCACTGGCTATTGTTATAACCAAGCATTTGTGTATTAATCGTTTGCGAGGTATTCGAATAGAGAAAGTCGATTTGGAGCAAGGCATCAGCATTGGTGGAGGTGAAAACCCTGAAATGAAACTGGTAGAGGAAGAGAATATGCAGGAGATACTGGAAGTAATAGGTACTTTACCTGACTTGCAACAGTCTATTCTCCGCATGAAGCACTTGGAAGGTTTCGAAGTAGAGGAGATAGCCCGTCTCACAGGAAGTACGCCGGTGGCGGTACGAACCAATTTGTCGAGAGCTAGAAAAAGAGTAAAAGAACAATTTATGATACACAGTAAGGTATGGAATTAGATAAGAGGAATATAGAAGAATACATTAACCGTTTCTTGGAAGGGGAAACTACGAATGCCGAGGAGCAGGCTATTTATCGTTTCTTCCATACAGGGGATGTACCTTCTCATCTGATGGGATATGCTCCGATGTTTGCCTGGTATGAGGGAGGTATGCAGGGAGAACCGGGTATGTTGCAGCCAGACGGACAGAAGGAGGTTGCTGGAGGAAAGAAATCAGAAAAGGTACCGGTGGTTGGAAAAGAAAGCTTTTATCAGCGTATTCCAATAGCTGTCTGGAGTGCCGGTATAGCGGCAATGATGGTCATTGCGCTGGGGTTAGGTTTTATTTTCTATTCGGAAAACCAAGCAGACGGAAGTGGTGAGTGGTCGTGCTACGAAGGTAGTTATGTGGAAGTGGGAGGCAAGCGCATTTCGGATGTGAAACAGATTATGCCTTGTATTATTGAAACATTGGAAAAGGCGGAACGGGTGGAGAAACTGGCCCAGGAACGTGTGGAAGAAATTCATCGTTCCGAGAAAGAGATAGAAGAAAAGGAATTATTGGTAAGCGAATAAAAAACATAAAAATAAGATATGAAAACAAGGTTTATTTTAGGTAAGTGCATTGGCGGCTGTTTTGCTGCTGTGTGGTGGAACAGGCAAGGTTATGGCCCAGAAGAATATTGATAAAATGGCGGCAGAATTGGAAAAGCGGGATGATGTGGCTATCAACTCTGTAACGAAACGTGACTCTAAAACCCGCAAAGTGGTAAAGGTGGTGAAAAGTTTTTCGTTAAAGGATGAGAAAATAGGCGCAAGGTTGATTGAGGCTTTCGAGAAGGATGAGGAATATGCAGAAACTGCCATTAAGGATATGCCGAAGGGAAGGGGCAAGGCGCAGAAAGCGAATTTTACATTCATTTATAAGATGGATAATGAGAAACGTACTTACACCCTTAATGTCAATGAAAACGGAAATGTAAGCATGACCGTTATTATCAGTCCGATGAAGGATGGGAAAGAAGTGTATTCTGCTGTCCTTGATTCGGAATATTGGGATTCGTTCAATGAGCAGATGGCTGAATTGGGGAATAATCTAAGAGATTCCGGTATAGAGGTGCGCCAAATGAGCCGGGAAGAGATGGAGAAGATGCAGAAAACTATCCGCCAGTCATTGAAAGGACTGGATGCTTATGCCATAGCTGAATAGATAATGGCATTATTTTTCACGAACACCAGATAATAAAACACTCTCTTTTAGTTAGATTACAAAAACTTTTTAATTGTCTTGCCTTTCCGGAAGTTGTGAAACCACCGGAGAGGCTTTGTTTTTTAAGATGAATCTCCATGAAAAATCGAATTGTTTTATATCTTTGCAAGTAATATAAAAAACACACATTAAAGAAGAAAGATGAAAAACGAAATTACCGGAATGAAACTCAGACTGATAGTCATGAACTTCTTACAATTTGCCGTATGGGGGGCTTATCTTACTTCCATGGGGACATATTTGTTTAATATTGGCTTGGGTGCTAGGATAGGCCTGTTTTACGCCATGCAGGGGATTGTTTCCTTGTTTATGCCTGCTGTAATGGGAATTATTGCCGACAGATGGGTGCCTGCTCAAAAATTATATGGCTTCTGTCATTTTATGGCTGCCGTGTTTATGGTGGCTGCCGGGTGGTATGGCTACGTGGATGGTGAAGCGGTTAATTTCAGTACTTTATTTACATTTTATTCTTTTAGTGTAGCTTTTTATATGCCAACATTGGCATTGACAAATTCGGTAGCCTATACCGCACTGGATAAAGTAAAACTGGATCCTGTCATCGCTTTTCCTCCTATCCGTATTTTTGGAACGATTGGTTTCATCTGTTCTATGTTGCTGACGGATATCTTGGGATTCCAAAATAATTATATGCAGTTCTTTTCTTGTGCTTGCTTTGGAGTGATACTGGCCATTTATGCGCTTACTTTGCCCGAGTGTCCTGTAAGTCGTGGTGGAGAACAGAAATCGCTGGTAGATGCTATGGGATTGCGGGCGTTTACACTGTTCAAACAGAAAAAGATGGCTGTTTTCTTTATATTTTCTATGTTGTTGGGGGTTTCTTTACAGATAACCAACGGTTTTGCCAATCCGTTTCTCAGCAGTTTCAGGGGAGTTCCAGAGTATGCTGATACGTTTGGAGTGAATCATGCTAACGCATTGATATCTTTGTCTCAGGTGTCGGAAACGTTGTGTATTTTATTAATACCTTTTGTATTAAAGCATTTCGGAATCAAGCGCGTTATGCTGATAGCCATGTTGGCATGGGTACTTCGTTTCGGATTGTTCGGACTGGGGAATCCAGGGCCGGGTGTCTGGATGTTTGTACTGTCCATGATTGTGTATGGTGTGGCTTTCGACTTCTTCAACATTTCAGGTTCGTTGTTTGTTAACAATGAGACTGATTTATCCATTCGTTCCAGTGCTCAGGGATTGTTCGTGATTATGACAAATGGTATTGGCGCTACAGTGGGAACGTTGGGAGCTCAAGCTGTGGTAAATCGTTTTGTTGATATGAACAGCACTGCTCCGCAGATGGAGGGATGGAGTATGACATGGTTTGTTTTTGCAGGATATGCCTTGGTGGTTGCGGTATTGTTTGCTGTCATATTCAAGTATAAGCATAATCCCAGGCAAGTTTAATAAATTATTTTTGACCATATCCGATGTAAACAGGAGTGGTAGAAGGGAAGTTAAAATTATGGATGAAATAGAATTGAAGGTACATGATATGTCCTCTACATTGCAGCCGGCGGATGCATATGCGCTGGTGTTGGAAGAAGTGAATGGTAACCGTAAGCTGCCTATTATTATCGGTTCGTTGGAGGCGCAGGCTATTAAGGTGGTAATGATGGAATATAAGATGCCCAGACCATTGACGCACGATCTTTTTCTGACAGTGACCAAAGAGTTGGGGGCTGCTTTAAAGAAAGTGTTGATATATAAGGTAAAGGATGGAGTCTATTATTCCTATCTGTTTTTGGAAAAGGAGGGTGAGGTATTTAAAATAGACTCACGTACTTCCGATGCGATTGCGTTGGCTATGCGTTGCGGATGTCCTGTTTATACTACTAATGAGATCATGGAAAGTGAACAGTTGCATGAAGTTGGGAATACGGCATTTTCTGTCAATGTAAATACAGTTGATGTGGTGATGCTGAAAGAAGCATTGTCAAAGGCTATAGAAGAAGAGAATTATGAGCAGGCATCCCGTTTGCGTGATGAGATAAAACGACGGGAACAAGAGGAGGAGAATACGATAGTTTGATATATAAATTGAAAAACAAGAAGAACTATGCATGTTTTTTATACCCCTGATATAGCGAGTAACCTTGAACTTCCAGAAGAGGAAGCAGGACATTGTTTACGGGTTTTGCGTCTTTCCATAGGCGATGAGATAATGTTGACTGATGGAAAAGGTTGTTTTTACAAGGCTGTAATCAGTGCTGCAAGCGGTAAACGTTGCCAAGTGAAGGTAACGGAAACGATTCCGCAGGAAAAAGGGTGGAACGGGTGGTTGCATATTGCCATGGCTCCCACTAAAAATATGGATCGTACTGAATGGTTTACAGAGAAAGCGACTGAAATAGGCTTTGATGAACTGTCTTTCTTGAACTGCCGTTATTCCGAGCGGAAAGTAATCAAGAAAGAACGTATTGAAAAAATTCTGGTATCGGCAGTGAAACAATCGTTAAAGGCGACTATGCCGGTACTGAATGAAATGACGGACTTTAATAAGTTTGTTTCACGGGATTTTAAAGGGCAGAAGTTCATCGCCCATTGCTATGAAGGGGAAAAACTTTTGTTGAAAGATATATTGCGTTCCGGAGAAGATGCTTTGGTGATGATAGGTCCGGAAGGGGATTTTAGCGAGGAAGAAGTGGCTAAGGCTATAGCGGCAGGTTTTCAGCCTGTTAGTTTGGGAAAGTCCCGTCTTCGCACGGAAACAGCCGCATTGGTAGCCTGTCATACACTGAATTTATTAAACCAAAAATAAGAATATGAGAAAAGGTATTTGGGGATTTGCATTGGTGGCGATCATGCTGCTTATGGCTTCCTGTTCGTCTAAAAGTGAATATGCCAATGCTATTCCTAAGGATGCGGCAATGGTCATGTCATTCGATTTCAAAACAATGGCAGAGAAGAGTGGCATAAACGGTAAAGGGGGAGAAAAGGTGGTAGCCAAACTGACGGACGCATTAAAAAGCGGTCTGGAAGGAGAGGCCTATAAAACTGCCGAGAAGATTATTAAAAGCCCGTCTGAATCCGGCTTGTCTTTTACTGATAAAGTATATATGTTCATTACTCCTCATTCTAATGCTTTTGCTTTATTGGCAAAAGTAGATGATGAAGGTAAAGTGGAAGATTTGCTGGAGGCGTTGAAGGAGGAGCAGATATGTACGGAATTGAAAAGCGAAAGCGGATGTACATGGACACAGATGGGTACGGCGCTGTGCGCTTTTAATAAGGGCACTTTCCTGTTGATGGGAAGTAATAAAGGAGATGCTCTCAGCTTGAAAGGAAGTTTGCTTTCATTGATGCGCCAGGATGCTGAAAACAGCTATGTAAAGACCACAGACTTTGGTAAGTTGGCCTCGTCGAAGGGTGAAATTGTCACTGTGATGAATATGTCATTTATTCCTAATGATATTACCATGCAGATGCGAATGGGAATGCCTGCCTATTTGAAATTGGAAGATATCAAATATCTGGTTTCCGCTACTTTCGAAAAAGGTAAAATTGTAGTGAAGATGGAAACATTGATTGAAAATAAGGATTTGATTGCTATGTATGAAAAGCAGTCGGCTGTTTCCGCACTCATCAAAGGAGCTTATTTGGAGTATTTCCCTGCTAATATGTTGGTTTGGGCAGGTGGTAATATCGATGGAAAAGGAATTTATGATTTACTTTGCGAAAATCCTACCATCAAGCAAGCGTTGGATAATCCGATGTTGCCAATAGATATTGAAGGTATATTCTCTTCTATTCATGGGGATGTTGCTGTTGGCTATAGTTCTTTGTCAAATAATGACTTGCTGATTTATGCTGATGTAACGAATAAAGACTTTTTGCAGTCCTTCGAAGACCTGAGACCTTTGTTGGCTATGACCGGTGGGCAGATGCAATTGAACTCTACGGGCAAAGACCAATATGAGTTCCGTATGTATCGCCAGAGCATTTGGTTTGGTGTGAAGGATAATCTGCTTTATATCTCGAACAATGAAAGACTGGCAGATGAGGCAGGCCGCCGTTACGGAGTTTCTTTGCAGAATACTCCTTGGGCCGGAGAAGTGGTGAAAAACCGTTTCTTTATGGCGTTCAATGCGGCGCAGTTGGTGAAGGACGTTCAGGAGAATCCTCGGTTAACCCGTATGCTGGGTAGTGATGCCGCCGTGTTTAATGCTATTTTGGGATCTTGCGACTATGTGGATGTGATGGCTCCCGATTGGAGAAGCGGTCGAATAAATATTGTTATGAAAGATAAAGAAGTCAACGTGCTACAGTTGATCGTACATGGATTAGAGAACTTATGAATACTATAGAATTACAACGGACCCTTCCTGCTGTTTTTGCAGGGAGGGATTCTATTATATCCGATGTCTGGCATCAGTTGTTGACCCTGCAACGTGGGGAAGCCTATTTGGTGGAAGCAGCATCCGGCACTGGGAAATCATCGCTTTGCAGCTACATATACGGATATCGTAACGACTATCAAGGTATCATTTGTTTTGGCGAGAAAAACATCCGTAGTCTTTCGGTGCATGACTGGGTGGAGATTCGGAAACGTTCCATCAGCATGTTGTTTCAGGAATTGCGTTTGTTCACGGAGCTGACAGCGTGGGAGAATGTGCAGTTGAAGAATTCGTTGACCGGATTTAAATCTAAAAAAGAAATCAAGGCTTGGTTTGAACAGTTCGGTATTGCCGATAAATGGGATACACCGGTAGCTAAAATGTCTTTCGGGCAACAGCAGCGTGTGGCGTTGGTCCGCGCACTTTGTCAACCTTTCGATTTTATCTTTCTAGATGAACCTATCAGCCATTTGGATGAAGAAAACGGATGGATTATGTCCCGGATATTGGTGGAGGAAGCGGATAGACAGGGGGCAGGTATCATTGTGACCTCTATCGGCAAGCATTTGGAATTGAACTACACAAAAACGTTGAAACTATGAGGTTGGTTTGGAAATTATTACGTCAGCATATCAGTTTCCCACAATTGGCGGGTTTTTTCTTTGCCAATCTGTGCGGCATGGTCATTGTGTTGCTGAGTGCCCAGTTTTATAAAGATGTGTTGCCTGTTTTTACGGAAGGTGACAGTTTCATGAAGAAAGACTATGTGATAGTAAGCAAAAAGGTAAGTACATTGGGCTCCTTTGTCGGAAAAAGCAAGACTTTTTTCCGAACAAGACATTGCTGAAATCAGCGAACAGCCGTTTACCAAAGGAGTAGGGGCTTTTATGCCTTCCCAATTTAAAGTGTCGGCAGGCATGGGGATGGAGAACGTGGGGTTGCACATGTCTACAGCCATGTTCTTTGAGTCTGTACCCGATGAGTATGTGGATGTGAACTTGGATAAATGGGAGTTTGATGAAAATGAACGGGTTGTTCCTATCATTATTCCCCGTAATTATCTGAATCTGTATAACTTTGGTTTTGCACAAAGCCGGAGCCTGCCGCAATTGTCGGAAGGGGTGATGGGTATGGTTAATTTGGATATACGTATTACTGGTGCAGGGCATACGGAAAACTTTAAAGGAAAAATAGCAGGTTTCTCCAATCGCCTGAATACGATTCTTGTTCCGGAAACATTTATGGCGTGGGCTAATAATGAGTTTGCTCCGGGGCAGAAAAGCGAACCGTCACGACTGATTGTAGAAGTGAACAATCCTACGGACGACCGTATTGCCAAGTTCTTTAAAGACAAGGGATATGATACAGAAGATGACAAGTTGGATGCGGGAAAGACTACCTGGTTCTTGAAAGTGATTGTAGGAATTGTGCTTTCTGTAGGTTTGCTTATCAGTGTACTCTCTTTCTATATTTTGATGCTCAGTATTTACTTGTTACTGCAGAAGAATACGTCTAAGTTGGAGAATCTGTTATTGATAGGTTACAGTCCGGCTAAGGTGGCGCTTCCCTATCAAATGCTGACATTGGGCCTCAATGCAGTAGTGTTGTTTTTATCGGTGGGAATTGTGATCTATGTGCGGAATAGCTATATGGATATGATAGAAAAGTTATTTCCACAGTTGGAAGAAGGAAATCTGGGACCAGCCATGGTTATAGGTATTTTGCTTTTTGTGGGTGTATCTTTGTTTAATATAATAGCAGTACGTCGTAAAGTGGCATCTATATGGATGCATAAAGGTTGATAATAGTTATGGTATCTCAGACAGAATTTACGCTTCGTCCCCGTACTAGGGGATTTCACCTGATTACTGATGAAGTGGTGCGCAATTTGCCTCCACTTCCCCAAATAGGTTTGCTTTATTTGTTCATCAAACATACCAGTGCGGCATTAAGTATCAATGAAAATGCTGATCCGGATGTTCGTACGGATATGGAATCTATTTTTAATCACTTGATAAAGGAACGCGAACCCTATTACGAACATACTTTGGAAGGTTGGGATGATATGCCTGCCCATGCAAAGTCAACCATTATAGGAGCTAGTCTTACTATTCCTATTACAGATGGTCGACTGAATATGGGTATTTGGCAGGGAATTTACCTTTGTGAGTTCCGCAACCATGGAGGCGGTCGCAAGATTGTGGCTACTGTAATGGGGGAATAACTCTTTCAGATATTCATCCGGGTTATTATTTAATTTAAAAAAATAGATTAATTTCACTTTAATCAGAACTCTTTTTTTAACTTTGTACCAATTCTTGAAAACAGATGAATATTCATTTGAAAACAAGAAGGGACATATATAATTAAGAGCGTTTAAAATATTACCTTGTCTTAGAAAATCCCCAATTTTCAAAGCTGCACAAGTGTAATACAACAAGCGCTCACGTCTTGTGTTTATACTCCTTTACAGGATTAGTATATTCATAAAGACGTGGGACACTGTTGTTATTATTTGTGCAGCTGGTATGGGGATACCTCTAAGGCAGATAAAATATTAAGCAGGTCCCACGTCTCTTTTTATGTTTGTACCATAAAAATGAATGGATAAAACTAGCCTGAGTGATGAAAATTATTGTTTGGAATTCGCAGGATAAATGTGTGGCTGATTATCATAGGTTGATAAGAGGTTGCGATGTATTGTGCCTGTTGGATTGCGGGCAGTGGACGGTTCCGATGTATGCGCTTCAGATACAGAAGGGTCTGTTTCATTGGAAAGTTGAGCATGAAGGTCTTTCCTATGATATATTTTATTGCTTGGAGAAGGTGGCGTTTGTATGTCGGGATGGTTTGTATAGTGGAGAGTCTGTTCTATATAGCATTCATTCTAATATAGGATCTTTGATAGGTATTTCGTTTGCAGGATGTATTTTTGGTTATTTGCACACCATGAGCCTAATCTGGTTAATGCCTATCATATAGGTGAGTTTTATTTACGTGAAATCTCGGACCGTTTCAAGAAAAGCGGCGTTTATAGCCGTATTTAAAAAAAGTCTTATTCTTGGGTGCAGGAAACGGTAGGTAAGTTATATTGCATCGCTCTACCCGAAGGATATTATCCACATACTGTTAATTATTTATTCACTATCCATGTGGCCTGTACAGATTTATATCTGTTGGAAGGCTATAGCGAGACCTCCAATCAGCCTACTTTCTTTGAATTGGATATTTAATGTCCAGATTAGAACCTGTCTTACTGAAAGAAATCAATTAAAGTTCGGTGAAACTGATGACAATGCTGATGAAAATTAAACGAGTTCTTATAATTTCTTGTTTTTTCCTTTGATAATAAAAGAATTAGTGTATATTTGCATGTGAACAATTACATTTTCTAAGGAAATCATCTTATGGGCAGAGAACTTATATTTGACCGGTTTCACAGCAAGCTCTCCAGACCTTGCACCGGTATCGTGCCGTTATGTTCAGTCCTACGATGCTCATGTCTTTAGTTGTTACCTATGATTTTTTTTAATCCTTAATTCTTACACATTAACATGAGTTTACTATGGACAACAGACCGACTATCGCCGAAGTACAAGAATGGGTACTGAAGCTTTATAACACGTGTGAACAAACCATCACTAGTGAGGAACGTAAAGAACAGCATAAATATGCCGTTATGGTACAACGGCCACAGGACAAAAAGTTCTTGGTGAAGATGCTGGACGAATCTTCTCAAATTCGTGATCGTAAGAAATTGGCAGAACGTATCAAGAAGCTGATAGACCGTTATGGTGTACCTGAGTTCTTGAATAAGCGTGATGCTTTCCTTTTTAAGATGTACCAGGCTTTTGGTCATCATTTTGATTTCATAGCCATACCAATCATAAAGAAGCGTCTTCGTATGGATACTTCTAAAGTAATTCTGAACGAAGCGCGTCCTAAATTGACAGATCATCTGGCTACCCGTTTCAAACAAAAGATTGGTCAGAACGTGAATTTGTTAGGCGAGGTCGTTTTAGGAAACGGAGAAGCGGATCATCGTTATTTCCACTATCTGGAAGCCTTGGAAGCTCCTGATATCAATTATATTTCTGTGAAAATATCGGGTATCTACGCGCAGACTCATGCGCTGAATTATGAAGAAAGCTTTCCGGAGCTGGTGAAACGTATGTGTGCACTGTATCAGAAAGCAATTGACTTTCCTTACGTGGATGAGAACGGTGTAAAACGCTCCAAGTTTGTCAATCTGGATATGGAGGAGTATAAGGACGCTCACTTTACATTACGCTTGTTTAAAGAAGTGTTGAGCAGACCGGAGTTTAAAAACTATTCGGCAGGCATCGTTGTGCAGGCTTATCTTCCCGATGCATACGAATTTCAGACTGAATTATTAGAATTTGCCAAAGCGCGTGTGGCTGATGGGGGTGCACCATTAAAGATGCGACTGGTGAAAGGCTGTAATTTGGAAATGGAAACGGTTATTTCTTCCCTTCGTGGCTGGCCTAATCCTGTAAGGACATCGAAAACTGAAGTGGATGCCAATTATTTGCATATTCTGGAACGTGCTTTATTACCCGAAAACGCAAAGGCGTTGCATGTGGGGGGTTGCTTCTCATAATTTGTTCACTATTGCATACGCCTATCTGTTGAGTCAGAAGCTGGGAAGCGCGGAGTACATGACTTTTGAGATGCTGGAAGGTATGGCTGACCATGTATGGCGCGCTCAATCCCAATTGGGAAATCATGTGATTCTATATGCGCCGGTGGTAAAAGATGAGCATTTCCTGAATGCAGTATCTTACTTGGTCCGTCGTATGGATGAAAATACGGCTCCGGACAACTTCCTGACCCATTCGTTCAATTTGAAACCGGGTACGGATACTTGGCGTTTCTTACAGAACCAGTTTGAGGAAGCTTATAAGATGAAAGATGTTATTACACATACTCCTGCCCGTACACAAAACCGCTTGCATCGTTATACTCCCGTTCCACCAGCTGATGTAATGAAGAATGAACCTGATACTGATTTTGATTTGGCTCAGAACCAGGAATGGGTTCGGAACATTTTTGCGAAGTGGAAGAAGTCGCCGACGGATTCACCTGAAATTATTCCTTTGCAGATAGGAGCTGAAACGGTGGTTTGTGAGAAACGCCATAAATATATGGACCGTTGCCAGGATGATGAAGTTTGTGTATGCGAAATGTCACAAGCTGATGCCGGACAGGTGATGAAAATTTTGGATATAGCCGAAAAAGATCCTGCCGGATGGAGAAAGACTACATTGCAGGAACGGCATAAAATAATGTATGAAGCTGCCAACAGACTGGGTGAGATGCGTGGTGATTTGATAGGTTGTATGTGTGCCGTGACAGGGAAGACAGTAGTGGAAGGGGATGTGGAGGTGTCGGAGGGTATCGATTATGCTCGTTTTTATAGCACTAGCATGAAGCAGTTTGCAGAACTACCGGATGTGGACATTGCTCCTAAAGGGACTATTTTGGTTATTTCTCCGTGGAACTTCCCGTGTGCTATACCTATTGGTGGTATTGTGGCAGGACTAGCAGGAGGAAATACTGTAATTTTGAAACCGGCGACTGTTGCTGCCCCTGTGGCATGGTTGTTTGCCAAGGCATTTTGGGATGCAGGTGTGCCTAAAGAGGCTTTGCAGGTTATCATTACAGACCGTGAGGCATTAAAGGTATTAACTACGGCTCCGGCTGTCAAACATATTATTTTGACAGGAGGGACAGATACTGCTCAAAATATTGCACGCAGTAATCCGGCTACTCCATTGTCGGCAGAAACCGGTGGTAAGAATGCAATTATCTTGACGGCTTCCGGTGACCGTGACCATGCTATTATGAATATTGTGGCTTCTGCTTTTGGCAATGCCGGCCAAAAATGTTCCGCATGTTCTTTATTGCTGGTAGAACGCTCAGTTTATGAGGACAAGAACTTTCAGGATAAGTTAAAAGATGCCGCAACTAGTATGAAGGTGGGTAGTGTATGGAATCCAGGGAATGTGGTAGGTCCGATGATTACCAATAAGAATGATAAATTATTGAAAGCTTTGGAATTGGAAAAAGGGGAGTCCTGGCTGGTTCCACCTCGTTTTCTTGATAAGCATAAATATGTATTGGCTCCTACAGTGAAGTGGGGGGTACGTCCCGGTAACTATTCATTCAGAACCGAATTATTCGGTCCGATGCTGAGTGTGGTTTGTATTGAAAATTTGCAGCAAGGCATCAATTGGGTAAACAGTTTGGATTATGGTTTGACTTCAGGCTTACAGAGTCTGGATGAAGGTGAACAGAAATTATGGAAAGATTCAATTATGGCAGGTAATCTTTACATCAATCGTGGTATAACGGGGGCCATTGTAAATCGTCAGCCGTTCGGTGGAATGAAATTGTCAGCTTTTGGTGGCGGTGTGAAAGCGGGTGGTCCTAACTATTGTGCTTGTTTTGTAAAGATTACAGATAAACTAGGCAGTACCACTGACTATACACAAAGTTATGTGAAGGCATACGAGCAGGAATTTGCGCATGCGCGTGATGTCAATAATCTGTATGGCGAACAAAATGCATTCCGCTATCTGCCTTTAAAGAATATGGTTTTGCGTCTTTTTCCGGGAGATAACAATGAAGATGCAAAGATGATTGCTTTGGCTGCCAGAATTTGTCATACTCCATTGAGCATTAGTTTTGAGCCCGGTGATGATCGTACAGCTGCATTGGCTTCCTTGGGATGTCCTTTAAAAGAAGAAGCGTTGGCCGGATTCCTGAAATCAATGAAGAACTATGAGCGTATCCGTACTTGTGGGGCGGATATTCCGATGGAAATGTATGAGGAAGCTGCACGTATTGATAAGTATATTGCTACAGCTAAACCGGTGAAAGATGGACGTGTGGAATTGATTCATTACATCAAAGAGCAAAGTATTTCATTTGAATATCATCGTTATGGTAGTATCTTGGAGGTGCCGTCGGTAGAATGATGAAATACTTTTATTAGTATGTCTTTTGTATAACTTTATTAGGAGTCTCGATTTGTATGGGACTCCTAATTATGTTTTAGAAATTATTATTAGAATTATTTGGTGGAGAAGAATGAATGTGTATATGTTCAGACGTGTTTTATCAATAGAGGCAATAAAAAGGGTAAATAATCTTTTAATTCAATACGTAATTGTTTTAGTGCCTGTTGAATGCGGTAGTCTATGGTTTTAGGTGATACTCCTAAAATTTCTGCTATTTCTTTATAACTCATATTTTTAAAGCGATGCATTACGAAAGCTTCTTTATAGGATTCAGGAAGTGTTTCTACTGCTTCTTGGATACGTATAGTCAGTTCTTCTATAAGATAAAAATTAGTGTCATCTATTAGGGATTGCATCTCTTCATAAAAATAGTTTTCGACCCGGCTTTTTACTTCTTGCTGTTTGATACGGTTTATAGCACGATGATGTACAATAGAAAATAAATAATTACTTAATGAAGACTGAATGACTAGCATATCTTTATTTTCCCAAAGCCACAGCATGGCATCTTGTACACATTCTTCTGCATCTTCTAATTCTACGAATTTGTTTCCGTATGCACATAACATGGGATAGTATTTCCTAAAAAGTGTATCAAATGCTTTCTCATTGCCATTTTTGATGGCTAATAATAGGGATTGGTCTTCATAGTTATACTCCGTTTTCATTATTTAAAGGTTGATTTGTGTGCAAATATAATCTTTTAAAACTAAAAAAATATATTGTATTTCAGTAATTCTATTCTATGGAATACTATTTTAGAGGAAGTCTTGATTAAAGTCGTTTGTAGTGTGCCCTTGGGTATTATGTATGCCCAAAGGGCACATAGGAAATATATTTAATTATTTTTTACTTTGAAGCATAATACTATCGGTTCGTTTTTGAGGTTACGGGGTAAGAACACCTTTGTCTTTGGTATATT
>ENA-OQJE01000067-OQJE01000067.1-human-gut-metagenome-genome-assembly--contig:-NODE-67-length-21915-cov-3.200799_pt1 | contig 21915 bp, 30 predicted proteins | sample MGYA00242594_ERZ504760 | MGnify/ENA primary metagenome ERZ504760 (study PRJEB26092, sample SAMD00036358) | human gut metagenome | host: Homo sapiens | study: EMG produced TPA metagenomics assembly of...
TTCTGTACAGTCTTCTACTGCGACAACGGTAATGACAGTTAGTTTCGTAAATGCGGGATTGCTGACTTTGGGGCAGGCTATTTCTGTAATTATGGGAGCTAACATTGGTACTACGGTGACCGCTTGGATTATGTCTATTTTTCGGTTTCCAGATCGATATGAATAATCTTATTTTTCCTCTCTTTGCATTGGCTGTTCCTTTAATCTTTTCTAATAAAAGTCAGAAAAAATCTTTTGGGGAATTTATTTTTGGATTTTCGTTCATGTTTTTGGGATTGACTACGTTACGTGAGAATGCCATGCATATGGATTTGGAGCATAATGCAGCTATCATCAGTTTTATTACCTCTTGCAAGGAATGGGGATTTTTTTCCATTTTATCATTCTTGTTGATAGGTGGAATAATAACAATGTGCGCACAGTCTTCTGCTGCGGTTATGGCCATTACATTGATTCTTTGTTCCAGTGGTGTGCTTGATTTGTATTTGGGCATTGCACTGGTGATGGGCGAGAATATTGGTACTACTGTAACTTCTAATATTGCAGCTTTGACGGCGAATACGCAAGCAAGGCGGGCGGCGTTGGCTCATTTTTATTTTTAATATATTTGGGGTGGTATGGATTTTATGTATTTTCCATCCGTTTGTAGATATGGTGAGTGGAATGATTAACCGCTTATTTCCAGGAGTATCGCCTGAAGTGGCAATTACTTATAAACTTTCGGCTTTCCACACAGCTTTTAATATCTGTAATGTGTTGATATTGATTTGGTTTATTGGACCGATTGAAAAGGTGGTCTGTTGGGTAATCAGACCAAAAGAGGATGAGGAGGAATTCCGTTTGCGTTTTATCTCTGGTGGTATGTTATCTACTGCTGAATTGTCTATTGTCCAGGCAAGGAAAGAAATTAATTTGTTTGCTGAGCGTACTCGCCGTATGTTTGGTATGGTGCGTGATCTATTGCATACTACGAATGAGAATGATTTCAACAAATTATTTAGCCGGATAGAGAAATATGAAAATATCAGTGATAATATGGAGCTGGAGATAGCCAATTATCTGAATGAAGTTTCTGAAGGGCGGCTGAGTTCAGAAAGTAAATTGAAAATACGTACCATGTTGCGTGAAGTGACTGAGTTGGAAAGTATTGGTGACAGCTGTTATCATTTGGCGCGTACTATCAATCATAAATTCAGAGGGAATGAAGATTTTACGGAAAAACAATATGACCATATTCATCAGATGCTTCAATTGACGGATAATGCACTACAACAAATGGTATCTTTGGAAGAAGACGAATATTATTTGGTTGATCCTAACAAATCATTTAATATAGAGAATGAGATAAACAATTACCGTAACCAGTTGAAGGATCAGAATGTATTGGATGTGAATAATAAGGAATATAATTATCAGATGGGGGTTCATTATATGGATATTATCAGTGAATGCGAAAAATTAGGCGATTATGTAGTTAATGTTGTTGAGGCGCGTACAGATATAAAGGAAAAGAAAATTTGATTTGTAAATCGTGGTAGTATCTATATTTTGTGTAAATAGAAACGGGATTCAGTTATAAGTCTCTTATATCTGAATCCCGTTTTCAAAAATAAGCATAAATTGGTTCATAATCAATCCCCAGTTAGTAATCGGCATTGTCCATTTCTTCTCAATCTCCATCAGAGCGAGGTATACCATTTTCTTCACCGCATCATCCGACGGGAATGAAAGTTTTGATTTAGTGTACTTTCTGATTTTTTCATTCAGATTTTCAATGAGGTTTGTAGTGTAGATTATTTTTCCTGATTTCCAATGGGAACTGGAAGAAAACAGTCAGGTCATCCCAGTTATTCCTCCATGAGAGGATGGCATAAGGGTACTTCCCTCCCCATTTCTTTTCCAAATTATCCAGTTCCACGGCAGCAGCCTCCTGTTGGGCGCGTTATAGATGCTCTTCATATCGGCTGTAAACTTTTTCTTGTCCTTGTAAACGACATATTTACAGGAGTTCCTGATCTGATATACAACACGTATTTGCGTGGAAGACAGAGGAAATACGGCACGTATGATGTCGGTAAACCCGTTCAGGTTGTCAGTGCAGGTAATCAGTATGTCCTGCACTCCGCGGGCCTTCAAATCTGTCAGGACACCCATCCAGAATGAAGAACTTTCTGATTTTCCCACCCACATGCCAAGGACTTCTTTCAAGCCGTTCTGTTTCAAACCGACACAGAGATAGACAGTCTTGTTGATGATTTTTCCGTTGTCACGAACCTTGAATACAATACCATCCATCCAAACGATGAGATAGACCGGATCCAAAGGGCGGTTCTGTTATTCCTGAGCAGCCCTGGTTGACTTTGTTCGTGATGATGGAAATGGCTGATGTGGACAGTTCTATTTCATAGATTTCACGCATTTCCTCTTCAATGTCGGACACGCTCATTCCTTTGGCATATAGGGAGATAACAAGTTTTTCTATGGAAAACCCACGACCCTCGTGTTTGGGAACAACTATGGACTCGAATTCACCGTTACGGTCATGGAGAATAGGTATGATCGCTTCACCGTGTTCAGTTTGGATTTTCTTGGGGTAGCTGCCGTTACGGGAATTACCGCTGTTATGACCGGAAACCGAATTCTTCTCATAACCCAGATGCGCATCCATCTCACCTTCAAGCATTTTCTCCAATACCTGCGCGTGTAGTTGTTTCAGAAACTTGCTGACATCAGCTTCTGTCTTGAACTGGTTAAGGAACTTCTTACTTAATACCTCATCAGGCACCGCATGATTCTTCTCTTTCATAATCTTCTTCATTTTGCAAAGCTATTAAATAAAAAATACGGAACCCAATACTGAATCCCGTATTTTACATTTACACAAAATATTTTATAGTGCCTAAATCGTATTAAATGAGGTTATTTTTCGTATGCCAACTAGTTCTACTTCGAAAATCAAAGTAGAGAAAGGTTTAATCTGACCGGCTTCACGTGCACCATAAGCTAGCTCTTGAGGGATGTAAAGTTCCCATTTAGATCCTACTGGCATCATTGTTAGCGCTTCAGTCCATCCTTTGATTACCTGATTAGCACGGAAAGTAGTCGGTTCTTTACGATCATATGAACTGTCGAACTGAGTTCCATCAATCAAAGTACCTTTATAGTTTACTTTTACTTTAGAAGAATCGGTAGGAATAGCGCCGTTACCTTCTTTAATTATCTTATATTGTAAGCCGCTTGATGTAGTTTTAACACCCTCTTTCTTTGCATTTTCAGCTAGGAATTTTTCACCGGCAGCTTTATTTTCAGCGAACTGGGCTTCAGTAGCTTTTGCTTTGATTGCTTCTGCCTTAGACTGAACGTAAGCGTTGGCTTCTTCCATAGTAACATTCATGCCTTTTTTCTGCAAAGCAGCCATGAAACCTGCCAGAAAGTTTTCTTTACTTAAACTTTGAGTAGAGTCATTTCCGAAAATACGTTGGCTCATCATATCGAACATACGTCCACCAACTTGTTGACCAATCTGAAGACCTGCCATATAAGCAACGTCTTTAGGGCTAGTCTTGCTGGTACCTTCTTTAACACCTCTGATGAAGTCGGACATATAGGCTGTATCAACGCCTAGTTGTTGGCTCATATACATATCCAGACCTTGCGTGTTGGTGATACCCATCATGTAAGAAAGTGAGTCTACGTCATTCTTCATGTTTGCTTTCGGTGCTTGAGCTGTACAAGAAGCCAAGCTGGCTGCAGCAGCGATTGCTACAAAAAAATAATTTTTTCATTTGCCTTAAATGCTTTAATAATTATAATACTTCGATTAATTCTACTTCAAAAATCAATGTGCTGTGAGGAGGAATCATTTCTCCTGCTTGTTGTGCTCCATAGGCTAGTTCTGAAGGAATGAAAAGTTTCCATTTAGCACCTTCAGTCATCAGTTGGAGTGCTTCCACCCATCCTTTGATTACTTGGTTCACACCAAAGATAGCCGGCTCGCCGCGTTTGATAGAGCTGTCAAACAAAGTCCCATCAATCAAGGTACCTTCATAATGGCATTTTACACGGTCGGTTGCACTCGGTTTTTTTCCGTTACCTTCTGTAATCACTTCGTACTGTAAGCCACTGGGAAGTGTCACGACTCCCGGTCTTTTTGCGTTTTCCTCCAAAAATGATTTTCCCTTTTCAATATTCTCTGCATTCAATTTGGTTTCCAGCTCTTCAAAGTACTTGTTTACGATTTCACGTGCTTCGTTGTGGCTGATAGCCGTTTCTTTTCTATCTAATACGTCTTTGATTGCTTGAGCAAAGTCTTCAACATTAATACTTTGAGCACCCATGCTCAATAAATTCTGGCCAATACCAAGGCCGATGGCGTAACTGAATTTATCCATAACTATTTATTTTATAAGATGTTTTATACAAAACGTACAAAGGTAGGTGTTTTATTTGAATGAATCTGTTTTTAACAATTTAATTTTTCTTATTTTTGTGTGTTTAGTTAAAAGAGGAGGACTAGAAATGAAGAATTTAGTAGTTTTAACAGGTGCTGGAATGAGTGCTGAAAGCGGTATCAGTACATTTCGTGATGCAGGTGGTTTATGGGATCAGTATCCGGTGGAGCAAGTGGCTACTCCAGAAGGGTATGCGGCAAACCCTAAATTGGTGATTGATTTTTATAATGAGCGTCGTAAACAGTTGTTTGCTGTAAAGCCTAACCAGGGGCATGAACTGGTCTCTGAGATGGAAAAATTCTTTAATGTGACTGTAATCACTCAAAATATTGATAATTTGCATGAGCGTGCTGGAAGTTCGCATATTATTCATTTACATGGCGAACTGACCAAAGTGACATCTAGTTGGGAACCTAATAATCCAGCTTATATTAAAGAATTAAAGCCGGAAGAATATGAGATACATTTGGGAGACTTGGCCGGAGACGGTTCTCAGTTTCGTCCATTCATTGTATGGTTTGGTGAATCTGTTCCTATGATTGAAACTGCAATTGAATATGCTGAAACAGCTGATATCTTTTTAATTATAGGAACTTCGCTTAATGTATATCCCGCTGCCGGTTTGTTGAATTATGTGCCTGCCAACACTCCTGTTTATTTAATAGATCCTAAGCAGGTGCCCATTGCATCGGGGCGTAAAGTGCATGTAATTCAGAAAGGTGCGTCCGAAGGAATGGAAGAGTTAAAAAAAATATTAGTGAGATAGTTTGCAAGTAAACAATTTCATTGTATATTTGTTATGTATTTAAAGAACATTTAAAACATAAAACAGAGACAATTATGAAAAAGTACGTTTGCACAGTATGTGGTTGGGTTTATGACCCGGCAGAAGGAGATCCTGAAGGTGGAATAGCTCCGGGAACAGCATTTGAAGATATTCCAGATGATTGGGTTTGCCCTCTTTGCGGAGTAGGTAAAGATGATTTCGAAGTTCAAGAAGATTGATCCCATCTTATAACCGGATATCATATAAAGCGGAGGAGTTTCTTCTGTATGATATATCAGATAGCGCGATTAATTATTTAGTTGCGCTATTTATTTTACATTATTATAAATGGTTAATCTTTTAAAAAAAGAGCGTAACCTATAACAGGTTGCGCTCTTTATGGTATAAATAAAGAATGTTCTTATTTCTTTTCTTGTTTTTCAGGACGAGGCAGTAATACTTTGTGAGAGAGTTTAAATTTACCTGTTTTGGGGTCAATATCAAGTAATTTCACTTCTATTTCGTCCCCTTCTTTTAAACCGGCCTCTTCTATTGTTTCAAGACGTTTCCAGTCAATTTCAGAGATATGCAACAATCCGTCTTTTCCAGGCAAGAATTCTACGAACACACCATATGGCATTACTGAACGGACTTTACCTACATAGACTTCACCGACTTCGGGAACAGCAACGATACCCTTGATAATGCGCATAGCATCGTCAATACATTTCTTGTTTGTTCCCGCAATTTCAATACGGCCTACCCCATCAGTTTCTTCAATCGTGATGGTTGCTCCAGTCTCTTCCTGCATACCTTGGATAATCTTTCCGCCCGGACCGATGATAGCCCCAATGAACTCTTTAGGAATAGTCATCGTTTCAATACGAGGAGCATGCGGTTTCAAATCTTTACGAGGCTCGGCGATACATTCGGTTAACTTGTTAAGAATATGTTCGCGGCCTTCTTTTGCTTGCAGTAACGCTTTTTCCAAGATTTCGAATGACAGGCCATCTACCTTGATGTCCATCTGTGTAGCAGTGATACCATCACGAGTACCTGTAACCTTAAAGTCCATATCACCCAAGTGATCCTCATCGCCAAGAATATCAGATAATACGGCATATTTTTCTTCACCTGCATTCTTAATCAAGCCCATGGCAATACCTGAAACTGGTTTTTTCATGGCAACACCGGCATCCATTAATGCAAGGGTTCCTGCACAGACAGTAGCCATTGAAGAAGAACCATTTGATTCCATGATATCAGATACTACACGTACTGTGTACGGGTATCCTGCAGGAATTTGTCCTTTTAAAGCACGCCATGCCAAGTGCCCGTGCCCGATTTCACGACGACCTACACCACGTTGTGCTTTTGCTTCACCAGTAGAATAAGGAGGGAAGTTGTAGTGTAACAAGAATCGTTCTCTGTGTTGATCCAGAACATCGTCTACAATTTTCTCATCTAGTTTGGTACCTAATGTGACAGAAGTTAAAGACTGAGTTTCACCACGGGTGAAGATGGCAGAACCATGAGGACCGGGCAGATAACCTACTTCGCACCAGATAGGGCGAATTTCAGTCGTCTTACGTCCGTCCAGACGCTTGCCTTCATCAAGAATACAACGACGCATAGCTTCCTTTTCCACATCGTGGTAGTAACGGTCGATTAATGTACCTTTTTCTTCCAGTTCTTCTTCTGTATATTGAGTTTTGAATTCATCGCGGATGGCGTCAAAAGCATCCTGACGTTCATGCTTGTTTCTGTTTCCTGAAGCAGCGATGGCGTATGCTTTATCGTAACAAGTTTCGCGTACAGCTTTGCGCAAATCTTCATCGTTTTCTTCGTGGCAATATTCACGTTTTACTGTAGAACCGACCTCTTCCATCAGCTCCATCTGCGCTTTGCAATGAACTTTGATTGCTTCGTGAGCAGCCTTCATAGCAGCCAGTAAGTCTTGTTCGCTGACTTCCTGCATTTCGCCTTCTACCATCATGATGTTGTCATATGTGGCAGCAACCATCAGATCCATATCAGCTTTCCCAAGTTGTTCGAAAGTGGGGTTGATAACGAACTGACCATCGATACGTGCTACACGTACTTCAGAAATCGGTCCGCCGAAAGGAATGTCGGAAACAGCTAATGCTGCTGAAGCGGCCAATCCTGCCAATGCATCAGGCATATCTATTCCATCAGCTGAGAAAAGAACAATGTTTACGTAAACCTCTGCATGGAAATTATCGGGAAATAAAGGACGCAATGCGCGGTCTACCAGTCGGCAAGTCAGGATTTCATAATCCGAAGCTTTGCCTTCTCTTTTGGTAAAGCCACCGGGAAAACGTCCGAATGCTGAATATTTTTCTTTGTACTCTACCTGGAGGGGCATAAAATCTGTACCGGGAACTGCATCTTTTGCTGCACAAACAGTAGCTAGCAACATGGTGTTACCCATGCGGAGCATTACAGAACCGTCTGCCTGTTTTGCCAGCTTTCCCGTTTCGAGTGTGATGGTTCTACCATCAGGAAGCTCGATCGTCTTAACAATAGGATTGATCATAAAAAATGTTTTAATATATTTTTCGTCTAAAATTCGTGCAAAGATAGGCATTTATTCTTCTAATTTGGTGAGAATGAGATAAAAAGTTACTATGATTACTGTTTTTTTTCATTTTAATGTGTAAGAAGGTGGATAAATGCTTTGACAAACCACGAAAAGACGTATCTTTGCATTCAAAATTATTAAGAGAACACACATTTATATTAATTTTAGCGATGAAAAAGAATGTATATTTTTTGCTCGCACTTCTGTTGATAGGGTTGAGCGCCTGCGACAATGAACCGAAGTTCAAAGTTCAAGGTGAAATTAATGGTGCTGAAGATAAGATGCTTTATTTGGAAGCGTCGGGATTGGATGGCATAGTAGCGCTTGATTCGACAAAATTGGGCAGTAGCGGAAGTTTTAGTTTTGCGCAGAAGCGTCCGGAATCTCCTGAATTCTATCGTTTGCGTTTGGATAATAAAGTGATAAACTTTGCTGTAGACTCTACGGAAACTGTATCAGTTAAGGCTGAGATAAATGATTTTGCGACTGCCTATCGTATTGAAGGTTCGGAAAACAATTTGAAAATTAAGGAATTGGTGTTGCTACAAGCTGATTTGCAGAAGAATATGGACAAACTCGGCCAGAATCGTAATATCCCTGCGGGTATCGCACAAGACAGTCTTTTGGCTATGGTAAACAATTACAAGAATAAAGTGAAACGAGAATATATCTTTGCGGCTCCAAATATGCCATACGCTTATTTCGCTTTATTCCAGTCGTTGAATGGGTATATGATTTTTGATCCTTTGACAAATAAGGAGGATGTGAAGTGTTTCGCTGCGGTGGCTACGAGTCTGAATAATGCTTATCCACATGCAGACCGTTCACGTAACCTGTATAATATGGTTATAAAAGGAATGAAGAATACCCGTACTCCCCGTCAGCAAACCATGGAAATCCCTGAAGATAAAATCAAAGAAGCTAGCATTATTGATATTCAGCTGAAGGATTTGAAAGGCAATACACGCAGTCTGACCGATTTGAAGGGTAAAGTGGTGCTGATCGATTTTACTGTATATAACAATGCAATGTCTGCTGCGCATAATTTGGCGTTACGTGAACTTTATAATAAGTATGCTTCTCAAGGGTTCGAGATTTACCAGATTTCACTGGATGGTGATGAACACTTTTGGAAAACATCTGCAGATAATCTGCCTTGGGTCTGTGTACGTGATGCTAATGGTGTTTATTCTTCATACATTTCATTATATAACGTAACTAATCTGCCTTCGATATTTTTGGTAAATCGTAATAATGAATTGAGTGCTCGTGGTGAGAATATTAAAGATTTGGATGAAGCCATTAAAAAACTCTTGTAAAAAGCTAATTATGAGTTGAATTTGTTTAAACATGTTACATAGCATCCTTATAAACTTGACTCGTATTAGATAAAAGTCTATCTTTGCAGTACTTGAAATACCAAAGAGGGTTCCGACATTTCCATGTCGGAATTCTTTTTGTTTTTATAGGTATAACTGGAACAATAAATAATTATATAATTTAAAAGGAGGAAAACATTATGGCTTATATGTCAGAAGAAGGTTACAAGCAACTGATTGAGGAACTGAAATATCTGGAATCAGTAGAACGTCCCAAAAATTGTGTCGGCTATTGCCGAAGCGCGTGATAAGGGGGACTTGTCAGAAAATGCCGAATATGATGCTGCCAAAGAGGCGCAAGGTCTGTTGGAGATGAAGATCAGCCAGCTGAAATCAACTATTGGTGATGCTAAAATTATTGATACTTCAAAAATGAACGCAGATACAGTGCAAATTTTGACGAAAGTAGAATTGAAGAATGTCAAGACTGGAATGAAGATGGTTTATACTATCGTAGCCGAAAGCGAGGCGAATTTAAAATTGGGCAAGATTTCGGTAAATACTCCGATAGCACAGGGTTTGTTAGGAAAAAAAGTGGGTGATGTGGCTGAAATCACTATTCCGCAGGGTAAAATCAGCTTAGAAGTTGTGAATATTTCATTTTAATATTATAAGGCAGGTCTGCTATGCGGGGCTGCCTTATTTAATACTTATAGATATGGCAACAATATTTAGTAGAATTATTACAGGTGAGATTCCTAGCTACAAAGTGGCTGAAAATGATCAGTTCTATGCTTTTTTGGATATCAATCCGTTAACCAAAGGGCATACGTTGGTTGTTCCGAAATGTGAGGTGGACTATATCTTTGATTTGGAGGACAATGAACTGGCTGCTATGCATGTTTTTGCAAAGAGCGTGGCACTTGCCATTCAAAAAGTTTTTCCGTGTAAGAAAGTAGGTGAGGCGGTAATCGGATTAGAGGTCCCTCATGCACATATTCATCTGATTCCTATTCAGAAAGAGTCGGATATGATTTTTTCTAATCCGAAGTTGAAACTGACAAATGAAGAATTTGTGGAGGTGGCGACAGCAATCAATCAAGCCTGGGAAGGTGGTGACAAGTAATCTTTTTCTTTCTTAGTAAATATAAAGAGCGGGAAACGGATATTCTGTTTCCCGCTTTCCTTTATGATTAAACTCCGGTCACCTGTCTTTATACAAACTGATCTCCTAGCTTGATTTGTACGTCATTCACGAATTTTCGGATAGCGCTTTCGTCATCTTTTTTGCAAATGAGTAATACATTGTCTCTTGCGGCTACTAAATAACCTTCTAGATCCTGTATTACGGCTAATTTCCCTTCTGGCACTACTATTACATTATTATAGCTGTTATATAATAAGGAGTTTCCGTTTACTACAACGTTACCTTCTTGGTCCTTGGATGATATATCATACAGGGAGCCCCATGTACCTAAATCTGCCCATCCGAAGTCGCACAATTGGACGAAAACATTGTTGGCCTTCTCCATGATTCCATAGTCAATGGAGATATTGGGACAGGAAGCGAAATCTTCTTCTCCGTTAGTCAGTTTGGTACAAACTTCGGGCATAATCTCATTGAAGGCTTCTAAAATTGTATTGATATTCCATAAGAAGATCCCTGAGTTCCAATAGAATTCTCCACTTTCTACGAATACTTTGGCAAATTCCAGTTGGGGCTTTTCAATGAATGTTTTTACTTTAAAGAAGTCTCCTTGTTTTTCTTCCTCAATCTGAATATAGCCATAACCGGTTTCCGGTCTGTTAGGTTTGATGCCTAATGTTAGTAATTGAGGAGAGTTTGAAACAAATTCCAGTCCTTTCAAAATTGCAGCTTTAAATTCATCTTCTTTTAAAATCAGATGGTCGGACGGTGCGACAATGACATTGGCATTTGGATTGAATTTTTTTATGTGATAGGAAGCCCAAGCTATACATGGAGCAGTGCTTCTGCGAGTGGGTTCCAATAAAATTTGTGATTTGTCCAATTCTGGGAGTTGTTCTTGGACCAGTTCTTTATACAGCACGTTGGTTGTAATAAAGATGTTTTCTATAGGGACTATTTTTTATAACGATCAAACGTTTGTTGTATTAGAGAACGTCCAGTCCCGAAGAAATCAAGGAATTGTTTAGGAAGGTTTTTGCGGCTATATGGCCAAAACCGACTACCTATACCCTCCCCCCATGATGACACAATAATTATTGCTGTTTGTCATGATATAAAATCGTTTAAAGTTTCCGCTAATATAGGGCTTATTTTTAGAAAACCATTGTCCGTTATCCCATAAATCGTAGTATATTTATCTTTTTTTGAAAAAAAGTGCCGAAAAGTTTGCAGATATGAAAAAAAGCAGTACCTTTGCAATCGCAATTGAGAAACAAATAAGGTTTTAAAAGATGCCCAGATGGCGGAATCGGTAGACGCGCTGGTCTCAAACACCAGTGGATTCACTTCCATCCCGGTTCGACCCCGGGTCTGGGTACTGAAGCGGAGAAAGTTGAAAAACTCTCTCCGCTTTTCTTTTCTACTCCCCGTAACTCGTTGGTTTGCTGATAGATTAAATCAAGAACTTTATTGTAAGAATTGGTTCGATATGTTTTTCCGTCAAATTCGATTTTTTTCGGGAAACATCGAACTTATTAGTTTAATCTTCACCCCTACAGACGCATTTCTTATATAGCTATCTATATTGTTTATCAGATTGATAGAGTAGTTTAGTTTTGGTTCGATATTACTGCGGTTAGGGTTCTCACGCATTTCAACTTGTTGTTGTATGGTTGAGGCTTCTTTGGTGTATCTCTCCAACATTCTGTTATATTCTTCTTTGGTTAAATCTCCGTCCAGGTATTTATCCTCAATGCTGTTGATGCGTTTTTGGACGGTAGAAAGTTCATTTTGCAGTGCTGCTACTTCTTTTTTACTTTCTCCTTTGCGTTCACTTTGCAAATCCTTTAGAATTTCGTTATACAAGTCCAATACCGTTTTATTGGGCTTTAATTGGGCTGTGTATCGAGCGAACTCTTCATTTACGTTTTCTGATCTCACCCTTATATGTTTTTGATTGTTACAACAAAAGTAGTAGGTGTATTTGCCGCCATTGCCCGAACTTGTCGCACCAGTTAAGGCACAACCACATACGGGGCAGATTAAAAACTTCCGCAAATACAAATCGGGATTTATGGCTTTGGATAGTTTGGGTGTTTTCTTTCTTTTACCGTCCAAAATCTCTTGAACTTTATAGAATGTTTCTTCGTCTATAATTGCTTCATGTTCACCGTTTACATAATATTCGGGTTCTCCTTTGTATGCTGGCACACGTATTTTGCCAATGTAGAATTTATTACGCAACATTTCAAGAAATGAACTTTCAGGTATATTATATCCTTTTCTTGCAAATTTTCTACGGATATAGCAAGGTGTTTCAATATCTTTAGCCACTTCTTTAAACATGGCTTGTATAAATGGTGCTGTATTGGTATCTATTTCTACATGGGTTTCATGTTTGCTAATACGTACATTCTTATATCCTTCTTGGTGCTTTATTAGCACATTTTCCTTTTGCCAATGTTCCATGAATACCGTCCATTGTATCTTTTGACCTTTTGATGTTGTCGCATTGTGCCTGTACTCCAATAATAGGGGCCAGGTGTCTGAATTGAAGTCTAAAGGTGCTTCAATTGCATTTGGTTCAACTCCCGATTTAAGTAATTCTTTTAGGTTCTCACTGGCACTGATAATGTCTCGTGAATATCTATCCCACTGCAAGAATAGTAATTTGTTTACTCTACCTTTGTTTTTACGTATATAATTCATTATTCCTTGTATGACAGGACGCTTTTCAAATGTTTTAGCACTCTCATCCTCTCTGTATGGGATATTGTCAATGATATTATATCCCATTTGGTTACAATACTTCCGTAGACGTTCTTCTTGTACGTCTAAGCTGGCTCCTAATGTTTGTTCATTTGAACTTACTCTATAATATATTATTACATTTGCATTCATAATTCTTGTTTTTTAGTTAATGCTATTTTTTCATTCTCTATCTGCAATTTTGCTAATTGTACCTTGCAGATTTACATACCTCATTTTTATGTAATTTAATATATTCCACTTTTAGCAAGATATTACTTTACAGTTGTTAACTCTTTTAATGTGTCCGTATCTTCATTCCGATTGCTAAAAATTGTTTTCCTATTTTCCATCCGATAACTGTTTCCCGACAGCTGTATAATCTCACAACAGTAGAGCAGTCTGTCAAGCAATGCCGCTGCGACAGCTTCCTCTCCCGGTGTTACCAGTCATTCTGTAAGGGAGTAGTTGGCTGTAACGATAAGCGATGTCTTTTCCTGAAACTCATTCACCAGTTTGAACAGCAACATGACATCTTCTCTTTTCAAGGGAAAGAGTGTGGCATTGTCAATGGCCAGCAGCTGTGCCTTCGTGATCCGTTTGTAAGTTTTCATCGCATGCCGGGAAACATCCCTTGTCTTCAGGCAGGTCAGAAGATCTTCCAGCGTAACCATATACGCCCTGTATCCGTTTTTCACCGCCTCATGGACAAGCCTGGCGGCGATATAGGTCTTTCCTGTTCCGGACCTCCTCCCTGAGACAGGCGAGCAGAAACTCCGGATAGGTCAGCTGCTTTTCCTGGGCCTGATGCAGCAGTTCCTCCAGATGTTCGGCCAGATTGCCCAGCTTGAGCATACGTGCACATTCCATGAGTTCCTTCTTATGTCTTGTCATATTCCCTAAGTATTTCGTTATAAGACTGTATCAAGCTGCCTTGTCGGGGCAGGCAATCCTCCAGTCCGTATGTTTCCGTTCCATTGTCCTTCCCCCTGCACACATATTCACACAGGCTTTTAACCGAGTCCCCGTTATAGATGCCTTTGTCAAGGCATATGCGTATGGCCTCTATCAGCGTGTTCTTGTCATATCCGGGAATTATGCGCAGGATCACCTCCGGATTATCCCTGTAGTAACGTTCTTTCCTCCTTTTCAGATTATCCATCCACATGGCTACCTCCCTGTTGTCGGACACATGAAAAAGGATGCGTTCGGCTATTTTCACTCCGGCGTTTCTCGGTTTCCTCTGGGAGTCGTCATAAACGGTCCTTCCCTTCCGGGTACAGAGCACATGCCGGCAGATGAGCTTCCCCGTATCCTTGTTGTACAGCTCCACATTCCCTTCCGTCTCCTGCAGCCAGACAGTTGTCTGCCCCGCTCCGGTAAGTTCCGCATGGCAGGCTGTAATGATTCCCCCTGTACTGCACTGTATTGTCCTTGCGGACATGGTATTCCCTCATCTCCTCCTGCGGTGGCTGTGGCGTCCCATGATAGGGTATGAGAAAACTTTTCTCCACGGCAAACTCTTCCCGTGGGACAAGACGGGCGGTCCCGTGCACCTTCCCGTTCCCCGTCCTTTCGAGCCATTCGAGGGCCTCCCTGTTCAGACTGTCGATATCACGGAACACACGTGCCACCAGAAAGTTCTCCTTCACATATTTCACTACGTTCTCGACCTTGCCTTTTGACTCGGGGTCGGCCTTATGGCAGAACACCGGCTGGAAATGCTGCTCCCTGACAAACGTCTGGAACTTCCTTGTCAGCACCAGGTCTCCCAGGTTCTCCCGGGAAATCAGCACCCTGTCCTGGTCATAAAGGATCTTTTCCGGTTTCCCTCCGAAATACTCAAAGGCGCGCTCGTGTGCATAGATGGCGAGCTCCGTGTCGAAAGGGCGACGGCTGAAACAGGTGAACTTGTAGCGTGAACGTGCCAGGACGATCGCAAAAAATAGACTTTCGTGCTTCTGCCGTTTTCCGCGGACATCCATTTCTCCCCGAGATCTGCCTGCGCATACTTCCCATAGGGGGTATCCGGCAGTTTCTCATAGTCCCTGCGTATCCTGGCCTCCGACTTCTTTCCGATGCCATATTTGCAGCGCACCTTTTCTACAAAATTGAATACGGTCTTGTCGCACACTTTCGGGAAATCCGGATAGCATTCTCTAAGCCAGTCATGCATCCGTGCGGCCGATATGTACGGATATTCCTCCAGAGTCCCCCGCACATACTCCTCGTATCCTGCCAGTTTCAGCGTGTATTTGCGATGCGAATTCCGCCTCCTTACAAAATCTTCCCGGGACATCTGCAGATATTTCCGCACGGTGCTTCTGTCCACTCCCAGGTGCTTCCCGATCTGTGTCTTGTTTAATCCTTTCGACTGAAGCTCTCTAACCTTGTACCACATATACTGTTTCTCTTTAAAAAATCGGCTCGTTGTTATCATAATGATGTCTGTCTTTTTGAGCCGGCAAAGATAGACATCCCCGGAAAAGTGCGGTATTCGCATTTTCCATTTTCCTGCTGATAAAGTTATAAATTACATACAGAAAGGAAAAATATACGAGGTGCAGTACAGCATCCCGGAAGGCTATCCCGAAAAACTCCTCCCGGTGAAGGTGAAGATAACCTCCAACCACAGCGTGCCCAGCCACCGAAAGACCACTTTGTGGCCTTATACCAATGAGTTTCGACATCGTGCGCAACGGAGAAGCCCAAAAAGTCAATCCGCCCTATGGGTTCAAGTACCTCTACACGATGGATAACTATGATTCTTCCGATGGAGGCTCTTCCTTACTATTATGATTTGGGCTATAGGTTTACACAGAAATATTGGGGCAAAGGATATGCCACAGAAGCTTCTGCCGCTTTGATGGATTATGCTTTCAATAAACTGAAGATTCCGTGTGTCTATGCCCTCATTGAAGCCGACAATTTGAAATCAAGGCGTGTTTTAGAGAAAGTAGGATTCCACGAAGATAAGCCTATGACGATTGACGGTGTACCTCATGTACAATTCAAAGCAATAAAGCCAATGTGAGGACGTAAACCATATCTGTATGGGACATCATGATAAGGAATACGTTTATTTGTTTATGTGTTATCGTGATAGGAATGTTAGTTTTACCTTTTGCGGCACTCTCCTCGCATTAGAATATAACGGTATGACATTGTATGATATTATTCTTAGTCCTCAATCCAGTGTTCTCAATCGTATTGGGAACTTTTTTCATAAAACCGCTGAAAGAAAGAATAATATTTTTCATCGGTTTTATTTAGAAAGAATAAAGTTGTTCGTATATTTGCGAACATAAAAATAAGAAGACTATGGAATCCAAGAAATATACATTGGAACAAGAGCAGATAGCCCGCTTTGCCAAAGCGATGGGGGCATCCGGCAAGAATGGCTATTCTTGAATTCTTAGCCAAGCAGGATTGCTGTTTTTTCGGAGATATTCACGAAGAACTCCCCATCGCGAAAGCGACGGTTTCACAACATCTGAAAGAGTTGAAAGAAGCAGGTTTGATACAAGGAGAGATAGAAACGCCGAAAGTGAAATATTGTATCAATCGAGAGAATTGGAAAATAGCTTCGATGCTTTTTTCTAAATTCTTCGGACAATGTGTATGCAAAAAGGAGAGTTGTTGCGAATAGGGACAATTTTTTTAGGATTATTGTTCGTTGTTTTTGCGAATAACAAACACAAATAACAACCAATAAAAACAAAAGCGTATGAACAGATTGATTTTAGCCTTGATTATCAGCTGCGGATTGACTGCTTGCAGTAACAATGGGACAAAGAAGAGTGCTTCTACTGATGTGGAGCAAACCCAGCCACAAAAACAGAAAGACCGTGTGGAGGTGTTGTATTTTCATAGCAAATAGCGATGCGCTACCTGCATGGCAATAGAAAAGAACGCCAAAGAAGCGGTAGAGGCAGAATTTGCTGACGAACTGAAAAACGGAACACTCGTTTTCAGAACTATCGACATTTCCGAACCGAAGAACGAAGCTATCGCCGAGAAATATGAGGTTACATGGTCTTCGCTTTTCATCAGCAAATGGAAAGCCGGCAAAGAAACGTATGAAAATCTGACCGAATATGCTTTTGCCAACGCCAGAACTGCTCCCGCCACTTTCAAGAACGGAGTAGCTGAAAAAGTCCGTACCTTATTGAAATAAAGTTCTATGGAGTGGTTACAGACATTATTGGACAGCAGCACGGCTCCTGCACTTACGGCTTTTCTTTTGGGATTGCTTACGGCGATTTCGCCCTGCCCATTGGCTACGAGTATCGCTGCTATCGGATTTATAGGTAAGGACATTGAAACCCGCCGTCGGATATTCCTCAATGGCTTACTATAACGCTCGGTCGTGTAATTATCTATACATTGCTGGGTATCGTATTGATACTAATACTCAAAGAGGGTTCAAGTCTTTTCGGTATTCAGAAGTTTATCGGCAAATACGGAGAACTCGTACTCGGCCCTGCCTTGTTATTGATAGGTTTTATTCATACTGTTCGGAGGCAAACTGAAATTACCCTCTTTCGGTTTTAAGGGAAATGGCGAGGGCTTAGCCCGTAAAGGAGGATGGGGAGCGTTTTTGCTCAGCGTGTTGTTCGCTATGGCATTTTGTCCCACCAGCGGAGTTTTCTATTTCGGCATATTGATTCCGATGTCGGCAACGACTGTTGCAGGCTATCTGCTGCCCGTCCTTTTGCCATAGCTACTGCGTTGCCGGTTTTGATTGTCGCTTGGATATTGGCATTCAGTGTACAACATATCGGCAGTTTTTACGGTAAAATGCAGACTGTACAGAAATGGCTGAACCGGATTGTCGGGAGCATATTTGCGATTATCGGTTTGTATTATTGTGTGATTATGTATTTATAAAAAACAAAAACATGGAAATCAAAGTATTGGGAACGGGTTGCGCCAAATGCAAGACAACCTATCAGACAATCGAGAAAGTAATTAGCGAGAACAATCTCGAAGACGTGAAACTTACGAAAGTAGAGGATATTGTGGAAATACTCAATTCCGGCATTATGGCCACACCTGCCGTTGTGGTGGATGGAGCCGTTAAAGTCAAGGGACACGTCCCGTCCGAAAAAGAGGTAAAACAAATACTCGGTATTTAAGGTACAGTTATGGATACTAAAAAAGAGTTGAAAATCCTCTTTTGGATGATTGTGGTTTATGCAGCCGTATTTTTCATGCCACTCGGCAATGAGAGGTTCATGACGGCTGTCGATGCAACCCTCGACCTTGCTAAATGGTATGCGCAGGAACACGTTATGTTATGTCTGCTTCCCACCTTTTTCATCGCAGGTGTGATTGCCGTTTTCGTCAGTCAGGGTTCGGTTCTCAAATATTTCGGAGCAAATGCCAAGAAGTGGTTATCCTATACGGCAGCTGCTGTTTCGGGTAGTATATTGGCAGTCTGTTCCTGCACGATTCTGCCGTTGTTTACGAGTATTTACAAACGGGGCGCAGGGTTAGGCACTGCCATAGCCTTTCTCTATTCCGGCCCAGCCATCAGTATTTTATCCATCATTTTGACAGCCCGTATTTTGGGTGTAGAGATGGGTGTTGCACGAACGGTTGGAGCTATCGGATTCTCCGTAGTGATAGCCTTGCTATGGCATTTATTTTCCGTAAGGAAGAGAAAGCCAAACAAGAGGAACAGATGATTATTGTTCCACTGCTGGAAAGACGCCCGATGTGGCAAACCTCGTTTCACTTTTTTACATTGGTACTGATTCTCGTCTTTGTAAATTGGGGTGCGCCCTTTGCTTTAGACAAAGGTTTGTGGACTTTCATCTTCACCTATAAATGGTATATTACGGGAGTTCTTGCTCTGATGCTCTGTTGGTCGCTTGTCCAAATATTGAAATTGCGTCCATTATGGGTATGTGCCGGAGTCGTGATAACGATTGTTTCTGTTTTCCTTGCAGACGCCCTTATTGCTAAAGCCAAATTAGTACCGCTCGTTCCGATGGTTGTGGGTATAGCTTCACTTTCCATCATCTTGCTGTTTGATAAACGAAACGAGGAAAATAGAGAATGGGCATTATCATCATGGGGATTCGCCAAGCAGATATTACCCTTGTTGGCCGTCGGCGTAGTGACAGCCGGATTTCTTCTGGGTTCGACACATGATAACACGTCGATTGCCGGAGTTATTTTTAACGAGTGGATTGAATGGGCAGTCGGTGGAAATTCGCTGCTATCCAACTTCTTCGCAAGTTTCACGGGAGTGTTCATGTATTTTGCCGCCCTGACCGAAGTGCCGATTATTCAAGGGTTGTTGGCTTCAGGCATGGGAAAAGGCCCTGCGCTTGCGTTACTGCTGGCCGGCCCGTCGCTGTCGCTACCGAATATGTTGGTTATTCAAGGTGTTATGGGGACAAAGAAAACCATTGTTTATGTAGCTTTGGTTATCATCATGGCAACAATATCGGGTTTTGTATTCGGAAATTTCTTTTAAGTTTCCCGTTTATATTGTTAAACAGACACGAACAAAAATTATTGCTCGTGTCTGTTTTGTGTATTCAAATAATTGCTTTATATTTGTATTCAGAAAGAGTTATTTGACAGCATAGCAATGCAAAATGTTGAAATTCGTACAGTTGCTAAATCGTTACCTCTATTTCTCAAATAATTCGCTAAAAGTTTATTCTCCAATTGGTTAAGTTAAACCGAGAAAAATCTAAAATAAAATGTTTTATTTTCATAATTGTTGGTTTTATGGTACCAGCAAAATGGGTTTACATGCAATCCTTTTTCTATCAGATAGGTATTACGTCTCGTGATGAGACAGGTTTGTCCTTTGGACTTTGTTATCCGATGGTGATGTCGCCCGACACCGTTGCCTTGTGTTTCCCAGCCCTGAATGGTTACACCGCTGACGCTGATACCGTTTTTATTGATATTCAGTTCTATGACTAATTGCTTGTCACCTTCCAAACGCTTGATATCCTGTCCTTCGGATGTGGTCTGTGGGAGTTTGGAAAGGTTGTAGTCCTTCGTTTCATTGCCTATCTTGATTTGTTCTTCTGAATTGAGAGAAAACAAGAATAGCATGTAATTTCCCATTCAAAAAGCGGACGGAGAGTGTCGGTTTATCGGTACTCTCCGTTTGCTTTTTTATGCTATCTTCATTGTCCGTATATAGGCATTTTTCAGGTTACAAATTATGCTGCCTATACACGGTCTGTGTCTATCGGCTAAAAGAAGACTCATTAAAAATAGGTATATTCCCCGCCTGAATCGCAGCGATTATGTAAAATTTATACCTAAAAAAAGGTATTGCAGATATTTTTGATGAAAATTAATTTTGCAGTCGTTTTTAATAAATAAATGAAAGAATGAATCAGGTCAAAATGGTATTAATTTTTGCCATATTATTATTTTTATCTTGTGTGAATGTAAGTGCCCAAGTAATAAAGGGAAGAGTAACCGATAGTACCACAAACGAAGCGTTAAGTTATGCCGCCGTGGAAATACGTTCTTTCGAGGATGATGTTTATATAGGAGGAAGCTCCACCAATGAAAAAGGAGAGTTTGAGTTTCATCTGAAAGGGAGGTATCCCAAAATTCGTATCACAGTTTCTTTCTTGGGATATAAGACAATACAAAAAGTATATGCCCCCGCTACGGAGTACAGTTACCTCAAATTCGAGATGCAGGAGGACTCGCAGACCTTGAACGAGGTCGTGGTGAAAGGATTGAGTCCTGCGGAAAAAGTGCAGCGGTTGGCCTATAATGTATCATTGGTGGAAACGGCCAAGTTGAAAAGCACGACGATGGACCTGTCCAATGTCATTGACAAAATCAGCGGGGTGAAAATCCGTTCCACGGGAGGCGTGGGTTCCGAAGCCAACGTCACTTTGAACGGCTTTTCCGGTCGGCATGTGAAAATCTTCATCGACGGTGTACCGATGGACGGTATGAGTTCCGCTTTCGGGCTGAACAATATTCCGGTAGGTCTCGCCAAACGTGTGGAGGTGTACAAAGGTGTCGTACCTATCGAACTGGGCGGTGACGCACTCGGCGGGGCTATCAATATCGTTACGGACAACAGCCGGTGTACCCGTGTGAACGCCTCCTATTCGTTCGGTTCGTTTAACACCCACAAAACCAATGTCTATGCGGAACATACCACAAAGAAAGGTTTTTTATGTTTCTCTGAATGCCTATCAGAACTACTCGGATAACGATTATAAAGTCAATATCGACAGTTACACGAAGTTCAACGAGGATGGCAGTAACCAGGAGGTTAAAGAAAATCTCACCGTGCGCCGCTTTCATGCCAAGTATCACAACGAGGTAGCCATTCTGAAGATTGGGATAGTGGACAAAACGTTTGCCGATCGTCTGTTGTTAGGCTTCATGGGAGGTTACGAGTATAAACAGACCCAGAATGCCTCCACTATGGACTGGGTGTATGGTGCACGCTACACCACGGCCAATACGCTGATGCCGCAACTGACTTACGAAAAGAGATTCAAAGTGTTGAAGGGGCTGCACGTGTCGCTGAACGGTAACTACAACTTCGGCAAGTCCTATTCTGCCGATACGGCCAGTTGTAACTACAACTGGCTGGGTCAGAGTCAACCGAAAGGCGTACCGGGCGAGTTGTCGTACATGAAGTACCGTTACCGGGACCATAATGGGGCGGCCAACTTCCGCATGGCACTCTTTCCCGCAGACGGGCAGTCCGTGTCGCTGAGCAGTACGCTCACCACCTTCTCCCGCTCCGGCAAGGACGAAACGGCCTACAAACCCACCTATGAGCATCCATCGCAGAGTATGAAAATCGTTACCGGATTGAGTTATAAGTATGACTACAAGGGCAAGTGGAACACATCTGCCTTTGTGAA
>ENA-OQJE01000068-OQJE01000068.1-human-gut-metagenome-genome-assembly--contig:-NODE-68-length-21893-cov-2.694248_pt1 | contig 21893 bp, 21 predicted proteins | sample MGYA00242594_ERZ504760 | MGnify/ENA primary metagenome ERZ504760 (study PRJEB26092, sample SAMD00036358) | human gut metagenome | host: Homo sapiens | study: EMG produced TPA metagenomics assembly of...
TTTAATGAATTCCCCTAAGAAGTTACTTAAAAATCCGGTTCAATCAATTCCTTCCGATGCATCCGGTGCCACCTCCACCAAATCATAAAACATAGAGGGAATTTCCATCGGAGATATTCTGAAATACCTAAAAATAGGGATTGTCCATTTCCACATTTTCATCGAACTTTGCAACCCCCAAAAAACGAATAAATGAAGAAACTTTATATAATACTGTTTATACAAATAGGATGGATATTCCCGCTCTCCGCACAAAAACAAGATTCCATTTATATCGGAACGCGTCATACATTGTTTTCTGAAATACTGAATGAAGAAAGAAAATATTGGATTTATGTACCTGAGACCAAAGCAGGTGAAAAAGGAAAGGCTTATCCGGTTCTTTATCTATTGGATGGAGATTCCTTCTTTCATTCCGTGGTTGGCTTTACGCGTTTCTTCTCTTCTTCTAAAACCTCAAATTTACCTCCTTGCATCGTTGTTGTCTGTCTTAAACACAGACCGGACCAGAGATTTCACTCCTACCTGCTCAGCCGCCCGCCGGGATGGTACTATTTGTCCCTATGATAAGCCGGCAGGTGGTGGAGCTGAACAGTTCTATCGCTTTCTGATAGAGGAACTACGTCTGGAAGTGGAAAATAAAGTTCCTGCCAACGGTACAAACTTTCTTGTCGGACATTCATACGCAGGTTTATTTACCTACAGACACTGTCAAATCACCCCGAGTCTTTTGACTCGTATATAGCAATAGATCCAAGCTTATGGTGGGACCGAGGAGTTTTTCTACAACAAGCTGCAAAGAATGTTTATCAAAAAGACTTCTCCGGCAAACATTTGTATGTTGCTTTCGCCACCCGCCAACGTCCTGCAATCAAACTTATTCAGTTTTCATTGGCCGACAGCTTAAAAAATAAGATCATCCCTGAAATGAAAAACAAGCATTTGCATGTCATTTATAAAAAATTTCCCGACGAGGTGCATGGCACTATTGCTCTTCCTGCCATTTTCGATGGGTTAAAATCTCTATTTCATAGCACTATTTCAACCAAAGAGGCAACATGATAATTTCTTGCAGTATTCAGTTTCTCACCTGTTGCAAATACGCTCCGGTTACTATTGGTAAAAATAACATAACTGATGCTGATAGTGTAGTCACTCGCTCGATTCCGGGGTATTACGTAGCTGTAATCCTTGCCTAATTTCCTGTTTAACATCAATTTAAGATTTCAAACTCTATACTTATCATTTTCTAGAATAACAGGTTGAGACATTGTATCAACCTTGGCTACAGATTTATACTATTCTTTCCGGAAATCATGTCATTAGGGTTATAACATCTGTAATTTATCTACACTGTATTTTCAGTCATGTATTTATCTTTGCATCAAGATTCTGAAATTCAAAACTTAATAAAATCAAGTGATAATGAAACGTATATCAGTCATCATGATTGCAAGTTTATTTGTTATAGGAACAACTGCCATAACACAATCCGATCCGGTTTAGAGCATATCGTCATTTGTGGTACGCAAATCATGACAACAGTTATCGTGACTCCGTTGGGCGTCTTCGCCATCGCAGCCAATTCATTTGCCATTACAGCCGAAAGCCTCTGCATATGCCCAGTATGGGATTGCCGATGCTGCACGACACTGGTTGGGCAGAGTATCGGTGCCGATCGCCGGAAACTGGTCCGAAGTTTCGCCCGCATTACCATATTTATATGGTATGACCGTTATGGGGTTATAGGTGTACTCATGTATCTGTTCGCCCCCCAAATTATCGGTTAGATGCCCCCGTCGGGGAGATTCGGGAATTGGGCATAATGGCACTGCGCATCGAAGCGTTCGCTGAGCCGATGTTTGCAGCCTCGATTATCACTTACGGTGTCTTTGTCGGAGCAGCGGATACGCTTGTCCCGTGCTTGATGAATTTCTTCAATATCCGGGCGGTGCGTCTGTCATTAGCCGCCTTGCTCGCCCCGTCATTAGGTCTGAAAAGTGTATGGGTTGCCATGTGCATCAAGCTGTGTTTCAGGGGGCTGATTTTCCTGGTCCGCTTGAAGCGAGAACGTTGGATGAGACACATAGTAAAAAAATGTCTGTAATTGAGGTTATACAATCAGTAATCCATCTACCGGCTTTTCCTGTAATCCGCTGTAATTTTGCACTATGATAAAGAAACAATAAAAATTTAAATTACATCGGTTATGAAACGTACAACTATTTTAATGGCTGCTTTCCTCTGCCTCTTCGGCCTGACGGAAAGCCCGGCACAAAACACTCACAAAAATATGGAACAGTTAAATCTGACACAGGAATGGGACAAGACGTTCCCGAAGAGCGACAAGGTGAATCATAGCAAAGTGACTTTCATAAATCGTTACGGCATCACGCTCGCCGCCGACCTGTATGCACCGAAAACGATTTTCGGAGGTAAACTGCCGGCCATTGCTGTCAGCGGTCCGTTTGGAGCTGTAAAGGAACAGTCGTCGGGACTGTATGCCCAGACACTTGCCGAACGAGGATTCCTGACGGTTGCTTTCGATCCTTCGTTTACTGGTGAAAGCGGTGGACAGCCTCGCAGCGTGGCTTCACCGGACATCAACACCGAAGACTTCTCGGCGGCGGTGGATTACCTTGCGACACGTCCGGATGTGGATGCCGAACGAATCGGCATCATTGGCATTTGTGGTTGGGGTGGTTTTGCTATCAATGCGGCTGCCAACGACACACGTATCAAGGCAACGGTAGCTTCCACTATGTACGACATCAGTCGCTGTACAGCAAACGGTTATTTCGATGCCGCAGACAATGCGGATGCACGCTACAAAATACGTCAGGAGTTTAACACCCAGCGCACGGAAGACTACCGTACCGACACTTATCCCCGCACCGTGATGAACCCGGAGCCTACCGGTGATGCACCACAGTTCATAAAGGATTATTACGATTATTACAAGACCGAACGAGGTTATTATCCCCGTTCCATCAACTCCGGTTTGGGCTGGAACAAAACCTCCAATCTTGCATTTCTCAACGCACCTATCCTTGCGTATGCCGATGAAATCCGCAGTGCCGTGTTGCTCATTCATGGAGAAAAAGCTCACTCCCGCTATTTTAGTGAGGATACTTTCAAGAAGCTGAAAGGCGACAATAAAGAACTGATGATTATTCCCGGTGCCGTACATACGGATTTATATGACCGGACAGACATTATTCCATTCGATAAGCTGGAGGAATTTTTCAAAGAATACTTAAAATAGAAGACTTCAAGAAAAAGAATGGGATAGCTCAGAAAGCGAAAATGTATTGCCGATGTGGGTGGCTGACATGGATTTCCGTACAGCCCCCGCTATCGTCAATGCTTTACGCCGACGGGTGGAACACGGTATCTTCGGTTATACCCGTGTGCCCAACAGTTATTACGAGGCTGTTACAGATTGGTTCGCACGCCGTCACAGTTGGACGATTGACTGCACATGGATAATTTACACATCAGGCGTAGTCCCGGCCATCTCGGCAGTCATCAAGGCTTTGACCGTTCCGGGAGATAAGGTGTTGGTGCAGACTCCGGTTTATAATTGTTTCTTTTCTTCAATCTGTAACAATGGGTGTGAAATGGTATCATCACCGTTGATCTTTGCAAGTAATACTTTCACCATCGATTATGAAGATTTAGAGTGTAAGACTGCTGATCCGAAAGTGAAGGTGATGCTGCTGTGCAATCCTCACAATCCTGCCGGAAGAGTATGGAAACGTGAAGAATTGGTACGTATTGGTGAAATTTGTATTCGCCACGATGTTACGGTCGTTTCGGATGAGATTCATTGCGAACTGGTTTTTCCAGAGTACCGTTACACACCGTTTGCTTCCATCTCAGAAAATTTCCGTCACCATTCGTCTGTATATCTCCCAGTAAAGCGTTCAATATTGCCGGATTACAGATTGCGAACATTATATGTGCTGATGCTGACCGTCGGGCGAAAATCGATCGGGCCATTAACGATAACGAAGTATGTGATGTCAATCCTTTTGGTGTAATTGCTACTCAAGTAGCTTACAACGAAGAGGAAGAGTGGCTGAACCAACTCATCAAATATTTACAGGCCAATTTTCTCTATATGCAGGAGTTCTGTCGGGAGCATCTGCCCGAGTTTCCTATCACGGCATTGGAGGGAACCTATCTCGTTTGGATGGACTGTCACAGACTCGGCATACACTCGCAGGAACTCGAACAGCGATTGGTTAACGAAGCTGGATTATGGCTCAATGCAGGAGCAATGTACGGGACTGAAGGAAAAGGATTCATGCACTGGAACATCGCCTGCCCACGTACTACACTGGCAGAAGGATTGAAGCGTTTTGCAGGTTTCGTAAGAAATCTTTAAGAGATATATACGGCAAATTCATTTTTAATGGAACGCAGCTATATACTTTACTATACCAAGCATTACGTATAACAAAGTAAATAGCTGCGACTTAATTTTTCATCTCATTTTTTCTTTTCTTCCACAACTGATAACTATTGATGATGTTTTGCCACACCACATAACTACCTGGACCGACAGATGATAAAGGATTAAGATACGTAACCGCCATCCAAATAGCTAGTACAGTATTTTTTTTGCCCCCAATGCCTGTCCTGCACTTATACGGTCATTGTATGCACTACCAATTCTTTTACCAAAATAAAATTGTAAACAACAAGTTACTAAACCAGCAAAAGCAATCAACATCTCTACCGTTACATCAGCTGTACTGTTAACCAAAGAACGAGTAGTCTGCCCCATTACAATGGTCAATGCTATCGCCCATAAATAAAAAGCTGAAGTATGATATTCCAGTAAAAACTTATGGAATCGAGGGATATAATAACGGAATAATAAAGCGATAAAAAACGGCGCAAGCAACAATGGGAAAACCTTACTTAAAATCTTAAGAAAAGCAATACCAAAAGTAACATCCGTATGTGGCTCAACCAATGGAAATACCAAAGGAACTGCTATTGCAGCCAAAATATTTGAAAGTAATGTATAAGTAGTCAAACTGGAAGCACTTCCACCTAGTTTCCCCGTAATTACTGCCGCTGCCGTAGCAGTAGGACAAATAAGACAAACCATAGCCGCCTCGAATATCTCCTTATAAGATTCGTCCATCGGACAAAATATCAACAACAACGCAATGATACCACAAGAAATAGCTTGAATAGCCAACAACCAGCCATGCCATACTCTAGGGACCAACTCTTTTGGTTCAATTTTACAGAATGTAAGCAACAATTGGGCAAAAATCAAGGAAGGAGTTAGAAAAGAAATCAACCCATTCATAAATGGCTTTGTCGGCTCCAGAAAAGTGAAGTTGGCAAAAACAAAATAGCCGATAACCCCTGCAAGCATAGCTAAAGGTAACGTCCAATTCTTCATAAACTTAAGCAAATCCATCTTTCAATACTTATTTTGGGATACAAAATAAAAGAATTTAGTCCAAATACTCGTCTATTTTTCGGGTTTTGTGGCAAGTTTCGAATAAAAAACGCAAAACTTAAAGACAAAAGCCGAGTTTTCACTAAAAATCGCTACATTTGCAACTTGATTGATATGAAAACCGATAGACTTAAAATAATATTCCTGTTGTGTAGCCTGTGGCTGGTCCTCCCCTGTTTCTGCCTGGCGGCAAAGGGAAAGGATTTTATAGTCGTCATTGATCCCGGTCATGGCGGACATGATCCTGGCGCCATCGGCAGACGTGGAAAAGAAAAAAATATCAATCTGAACGTAGCTTTAAAAGTAGGACAACTGATCCAAAATAACTGTAATGACGTAAAGGTAATATACACCCGAAAGACAGATGTCTTTATCCCTTTAGACCGTCGTGCACAAATAGCTAATAATGCTAAGGCCGACTTATTCATCTCTATACATACCAATTCTGTAGCCCGTAGCAGAACTGTACGGGGAGCAGAAACTTATACGTTAGGACTTCACCGTACTGAAGAAAATTTGGAAGTTGCTAAAAAGGAGAACTCGGTTATTTTGATAGAGGATAATTATGAACAACGTTATGCCGGATTCAATCCAAATTCTTCCGAAAGCTATATTATTTTTGAATTTGTACAAGACAAAAATATGGAGAAGAGTGTAAAATTAGCCACTCTTATCCAAAAACAATTCAAGAATACAGCCAAACGGATAGACAAAGGAGTACATCAAGCCGGATTTCTAGTTCTACGCGCCACTTCCATGCCTAGTGTTTTGGTTGAATTAGGTTATATCTCAACACCGGATGAAGAACAATATCTTTTATCCGATGCAGGCACTACGGCATTATCTAACAGCATTTATAAAGCATTCCTCAATTACAAGCGCGAACATGATGCCCCCACCGGTCGCAGCAGAGTACAAGGACAAGAATTGCCGGAACCAGAAAACAAACCGAAAGAATCAAGAATAGAAATACAAACTGCGGAACCAGACACTGCAACGGAACCTGACAAAGTTACCAAAAAGCCTGTGCCTGCCACACAAAAAAAGATCACAGGCGACCAAGCCCGAACATCTGCCAAGCCTGTATTTAAAATACAAATATTGGTATCAAACAAAATATTACCCAAAGGAAGCAAACAACTGAAAGGTGTATCACCCGTTAGCTATTACCGCGAAAAAGGACTTTATAAATATACTTACGGAGAAAGTACGGATTATAATAAAATACTACGCATGAAACGTAATATTACTCCTAAATTTAAGGACGCTTTCATTATCGCTTTCAAAAACGGAGAGAAAATGAACGTGAACGAAGCCATCAAAGAATTTAAAAAGAATAGATAATATAAAAGGTACAATTGAAATGACGAAAGAGGTAAAAATAGGATTAATAGGCATCGCTGCATTGGCTATGCTGATCTTTGGTATCAACTACCTGAAAGGAATAAATATGTTCCAATCTGCCAACTACTATTATGTAGAATATACCAATATAAACGGATTAGCCGGATCAAGCCCCGTCTTTGCCAATGGTTACAAAGTAGGTACAGTAAGAAATATCAATTACAACTATGCTAAACCGGGACATGTCACAGTAGAAGTGGAAGTAGACAAGGAAATGCGTATCCCTAAAGGAAGTGCAGGAGAATTGGTTACAGAAATGCTGGGAACAGTAAAGATGAACTTACTCCTTAACTTTAATTCTACAGAATACTATCAACCGGGGGATACACTGCCTGGCAAAACGAATGCGGGACTCATGGGAGCCGCTGAAGAAAAGCTAGTTCCTCAAATAGAGCAGATGCTGCCCAAAATGGATTCTATCCTACATTCATTAAATAAAATATTAGCTGATCCTGCATTGGGTGCAACCTTACACAACGCAGAAAAACTGACAGCCAATCTGGATGTGACAACACGTCAATTAAACATATTAATGCAAAGGGATCTTCCGCAACTTACTGGAAAACTAAACACGATTGCTGATAATTTCATTACTATCAGCGACAACTTGAAAGGTATTGATTATGCATCAACATTCAATAAAATAGATTCCACTTTATATAATGTACAAATGCTGACAGAAAAACTCAATCGCAAGGACAACAGCATCGGCTTACTATTCAATGATCCTACCTTCTACCAAAATCTGAGTGCGACAACAGCAAATGCTGCAACCTTATTGGAGGATTTGAAAGCGCATCCTAAACGTTATGTACATTTCTCTTTGTTTGGGAAGAAAGATAAGTAACAGATTTGTTAATTTAAAAAGATTCTAAATAAGTCTACTTAACCATTTTTCTACCTTTTTTCAGTAAATGACTGCAAATAGGGCAGAAATACCATGTAGACTTATTTCATTTAAAATAAATAAAAGCCTATTTTGACAGATAGTCAGCTATAAATCAGCCAATTATCAAATAACAAAAATATTTCAGAAGCCTTTAGATAGAGTTTTTTATAAGTTACTGAAACTAAATAGATTACTCTTTAAAAATAAAAAGCAAGAAAAAAGCGATTTGTTTTTTCAGAAATTCATTTCGAAATTTGCATTGTAGAAGTTTCGCTTTTTATAATAAATGTTTCATATGATTGAAAACGATCACGTCGTTTTATGGGGTCGTTGTCTGAACATTATCAGAGACAACGTACCTGAAACGACCTTTAAAACGTGGTTTGAGCCTATCGTACCGCTTAAATATGAGGACAAGGCACTGACAATTGGCGTCCCCAGCCCATTCTTCTATGAATTTTTAGAAGAAAAGTTTGTGGACTTGCTGCGCGCTGCCCTATATAAAGAAATTGGGGAGGGAACGCAGCTTATGTATTGTATCTTGACCGATAAAACCAACCATATAACTGTAAACATGGAGGGAAGCAAACGCTCTTCAGCACTACCCACACAAACAGTTATACGAGATGGTAACAAGGCACCTAATCCAATGCAGGCACCAGCTCCGCAGGATTTAGACCCACATTTGAATCCAAATTACAACTTTGAGAATTTCATAAAAGGAAATAGTAATGAGTTCTCACGTACGGTAGGGGAAACTGTAGCTAAAAATCCGGCAAAAACATTCAATCCTTTGTTTTTGTATGGACCGTCCGGCGTGGGTAAAACTCACTTGACTAATGCTATTGGTACTCGTATCAAGGAATTATATCCTGAAAAAAGAGTATTGTACGTATCAGCACATCTGTTTCAGGTGCAATATACCGACTCTGTGCGTACTAATCATTTCAATGATTTCATCAGTTTTTATCAAACCATAGATGTTTTGATTATTGATGATATTCAAGAATTCGCAGGAGTAACCAAAACTCAGAACACGTTCTTCCACATCTTTAACCATCTGCACCAGAACGGTAAGCAACTTATTTTGACTTCTGACCGCGCACCGGTAATGCTACAAGGTATGGAAGAACGTCTCCTGACCCGCTTTAAATGGGGCTTAGTGGCCGAATTGGAAAAACCGGATGTAGAATTGAGAAAGAATATCTTACGCAATAAAATACGTCGTGACGGTTTGAATATACCGGAAACAGTAATTAATTATATTGCTGAAAACGTAAATGAAAGTGTACGTGAACTAGAGGGCATCATTAATTCACTTCTGGCACAATCCATTATCTTCAAGCGTGATGTCGATTTGGATTTGGCTGAAAGAATTGTACGAAAAGCTGTACGCTGTTGTGAAAGCAAGCCTGTCACAGTGGAAGATATCATACAGAAAGTATGCAACCATTACGAGATAGAGGAATCTGCCATCCATACCAAAACTAGAAAAAGAGAAGTGGTACAAGTACGTCAGGTAGCTATGTATCTGGCCAAAAAACATACAGACTCCTCTTCTTCCAAAATTGGTCAATTAATAGGTAATAAAGATCATGCAACCGTATTGCACGCTTGTAAAATAGTAAAAGACCAAGTGGAGGTTGATAAAACATTTAAAGCGGATATTGAGGAAATTGAAGCTTCTCTCAAAAAGAAAATAGAAATAAAACTACAGAGGTGCGCAAAGGGTATTTTCTTTATTTCCCTCTGCGCACTTCTGTAGTTTTAAGGTTAATAGTTTCCGGTAACTCATTTTTCAAAGCCCTGTTTCTTCAAGGTTTCTTTCAAAGTTACAGACATGCATTCATTATCCGACTTCTTGTATCTGACCTCAGTAAATACCTGAGCCAATGTTTCTTTATGATTTTCTTTAATAAACTGATGATTTTCCGGAAGTGACTCTTTATATCTATAGATACGATCAATATCTTCTTTGGTATAATCATGATATACTTCTTCATGCAAAATACCCTCTATAGGAAGACGATCGACTTGTGAAGGACATTCGTCCGGATATCCTACTGTAATAGTAGCCACTGGCATAACCAATTCCGGCAACCGAAGAATATCAATAATTTGATCAGGATTATAAATCGTTGTTCCCAAATAACAAATACCTAATCCATTTTCCTCCGCCAATGTACAAAAGTTCTGAGTCACAAGTAATGCATCCGTAGCAGCATTCAGAAAAGAAATGGGATTGTCATAACCCGGTACCGCCTTACGCCCTCTGCACCATTTGCTAAAACGGTTAAAATCCGCACAAAAAGTCAGTACAACCGGAGCACCTGTTACCATCGGTTGATTAAAATGAGCAGGTGCCAATCTCTCTTTCATCTGCTTGTCACGGGTCACAATCACACTATATAATTGCATATTGCCCATTGTAGAAGCACGGAATGCCTTTTCAAGCAAATCATTTAACAAAGAAGCAGAAATATCTTCCTGCTTATATTTACGGATCGTCCGTCTATTATTTATCGATTCCATATATATTTTTCTTGCAAAGATAAAAAAAGAAAAGAGTAATAATTCATTTTTTGCAAAATAATATATGCTAAGAATTTGGTCTTTTCAACTAGTCAATCACTTATTTCCTTCATTGAAATTTTCAAAATAGAAAACTTCCGTAAATAAACCAACACATATATCTTTTGATAATCAATAAATTAACAAATATTTTTGGATAACTTTCAATTTGTTGAAAACTTATCTACTTTTTATTTTGTTAATTGAAAAAACATATATAGCTTTGCCGAAACTTTTGTTATAATGAGTTGCGGCTTCTACACTAAAACAACTTATTGATATTATAGTAAATCTAAAAATAAAAGTGGAAAAACAAACGTACACCTATGACGAAGCTTTTGAAGCATCTTTACAATACTTCAAAGGTGATGAACTTGCTGCAAGGGTTTGGGTAAACAAATATGCAGTAAAAGATTCTTTCGGGAACATTTTCGAAAAGTCTCCCGAAGACATGCATTGGCGCATTGCAAATGAAGTAGCCCGCATTGAAGCAAAATATAAGAACGGGTTAAACGCACAGCAGCTTTACGAGTTATTGGATCACTTTAAGTACATTGTTCCGCAAGGTAGTCCCATGACAGGTATCGGGAACGATTTTCAAGTGGCTTCCTTATCGAACTGCTTTGTCATTGGAATTGATGGAGCAGCCGACTCATACGGAGCTATAATCCGCATTGATGAAGAACAAGTACAATTAATGAAACGTCGTGGTGGCGTAGGACATGATTTATCTCATATACGACCTAAAGGTTCCCCAGTTAAAAATTCAGCACTGACCTCAACCGGACTGGTGCCTTTCATGGAACGCTATTCCAATTCAACACGTGAAGTAGCACAAGACGGGCGTCGTGGTGCTTTAATGTTAAGCGTATCCATCAAACATCCAGACTCGGAGGCATTTATTGACGCCAAAATGACCGAAGGCAAAGTAACCGGTGCTAATGTATCCGTGAAACTAGATGATGCATTTATGCAGGCAGCTGTAAATGGCACTCCTTACAAACAGCAATATCCGGTAGATTCCGATCAACCTGTTTTCACAAAAGAAATTGACGCATCTGCTTTATGGAAAAAGATTGTCCATAATGCATGGAAGTCTGCTGAACCCGGTGTATTATTCTGGGACACCATTATACGTGAATCCGTGCCAGACTGTTATGCCGACTTAGGGTATCGTACAGTTTCTACCAATCCTTGTGGTGAAATTCCTCTGTGTCCCTACGATTCTTGTCGTTTATTAGCTATCAACTTATACTCATATGTAGTAAACCCTTATACAAGGGATGCTTACTTTGATTTCGACTTGTTCAAAAAGCATGTAGCATTGGCCCAGCGCATTATGGATGACATTATTGACTTGGAACTAGAAAAAATCGAGAAGATCATAGCTAAAATCGATTCCGATCCTGAAAGTGAGGAAGTAAAAGAAGCAGAGAAACATTTATGGGAAAGATTTATAAAAGAGCGGACAGGGCAGACGTACAGGTGTCGGTATCACAGCTGAAGGGGATATGCTTGCCGCTATGGGGTTACGCTACGGAACAGAAGACGCAACAGAGTTTTCTGAACAAGTACATAAAACAATCGCTCTGGAAGCCTATCGTTCATCTGTTAACATGGCGAAAGAACGTGGAGCATTCGCTATCTATGACAGTGAACGAGAAAAAAATAATCCGTTTATCAACCGTTTTAAAAAGAAGCTGATCCTAATTTATATGAGGAGATGAAAAAATACGGACGACGTAATATTGCCTGCTTGACCATAGCCCCCACTGGAACTACCAGCCTAATGACCCAAACAACTTCTGGCATAGAGCCGGTATTTATGCCGGTATACAAACGTAGAAGAAAAGTCAATCCGAATGATCCTCAGACTCATGTAGATTTTGTAGATGAAACAGGAGATGCATTTGAGGAATATATTGTATTCCACCATAAATTTGTGGAATGGATGACAGTAAACGGTTACGATCCCACCAAGCGTTATACGCAAGAAGAGATTGATGAATTGGTAGAAAAGTCACCTTATTATAAAGCCACATCAAATGATGTAGACTGGCTGATGAAAGTAAAAATGCAAGGACGCATCCAAAAATGGGTTGACCATTCAATCAGTGTAACTATCAATTTGCCCAATGACGTAGATGAAGCATTGGTAAACCGCTTGTATGTAGAGGCATGGCGTTCAGGATGTAAAGGATGTACCGTTTATCGTGATGGCTCTCGCTCTGGAGTTTTACTTTCTACCAAAAAGGACAAGAAAGACAAAAAAGAAGAACTTCCTCCTTGCAAACCACCTACGGTAGTAGAAGTGCGCCCCAAAGTACTGGAAGCGGAAGTAGTACGCTTCCAAAACAACAAAGAAAAATGGGTCGCATTTGTAGGCTTGTTGGATGGACATCCATACGAGATCTTTACCGGTCTGCAAGATGATGAAGAAGGTATTTCATTGCCCAAATCAGTCACTACCGGACGCATCATCAAAAAACATTGATGAAGAAGGCAACAAACGATATGATTTCCAGTTCGAAAACAAACGTGGATATAAAACAACCATTGAAGGTTTGTCCGAAAAGTTCAACAAGGAATATTGGAACTATGCAAAATTAATTTCGGGTGTACTTCGTTGGAGGATGCCTATTGATCGTGTTATCAAACTGGTAGATTCTCTGCAACTTGACAGTGAAAACATTAACACATGGAAAAACGGTGTAGAACGAGCACTGAAAAAATATGTAACAGATGGTACTAGTGCTGAAGGACAAAAATGTCCCAATTGCGGCAACGAAACTCTCGTATATCAAGAAGGATGCTTGATCTGCAAGACTTGTGGCACATCAAGATGTGGATAATGGTTTATTATATAATGTAACAACACAAAAGAAAAGCTCCTTCACGAAAGTCATGAAGGAGCTTTTTATATAAACCAAGTAAATTCTTTTTCTATCTCACCCCTACAATACGGTGAAACCGTTCCACAATACGCCTTCCCAAATCCATACGCGTACTATCTACTTTATGAATGGCAGCAGGAGTCACATCATCTTTATATTTAGCTTTACCTACGCGTATTTTCATCTTATCCAGATTACCGGAAATATTCACTCCGGCCTTAAAGGGCAAGGGTGACTTCAAAATGGATATATGATATTTAAAATTCATATCCAACCCTTGCTCTCCCCCTATAGCAGCTTTATAACGATCTATAGACACTTGAAATGGATAAACAAGAACACTACCGTCATTGACAACTATATTAACCGAAATACTATCAAATACATTCTTCTTTTTATTTTTGAACATCAACATCTTTGATATTTCGGCAAAGGTTTCACCATCCATCAATACTAAGCTGTCCCCTTTTATATGCATGGCCGAACGTAAAGTAGGTATACGAATATTCATATTTGAATCCAGACGTGCCTCTGCAGCCACATCAAACTGAACCCTTCCTTTAAAAGATCTCAACATAGGTACAATGGTATCCATTGAAGGTATAAAATCTACCAGCTTAGCTATATTTATATCCCTAATTTTAAAGTCAAAGCCTGTATATCCTCCTCTGACTGAATCCGCACGGTATACCATAACGGCCTTCATATCAGCGTCTAATGCACGCATTCCCAAATTCCTTAAATGTAATGTACGATTTTTCAAATCCACCTTTCCACACACATCTTCAAATTCCACCTGTTCAAACACTACTTTTTTCAAATCTGTCTGTAATTCAAAATCCAAATTACCCGGCAACACAAACAGCTTCATTTCTGTTGGAGGCACTGTATCTGTCACCGCCACAGATGCTGAATCTTCAGATAAAGAGAATGAATTAATCAATTGGTTACAATCAATCATCTCAGAAGATATTGCTAAACGCGCTTTTAAAATTTCATTTTTAGCCATCGCACGATATAATCCTATTACCTCCCCGGTAGCAACCATATCTGAATGCCCTATTTTCAAAGAAGCATTTCTTAATGTTATTCTCGGACCATCTATTGTTACAGCTGTCTTACGTACTCGCAGAGGTAAACCAAATTCAGGAGCACGTACCAACAACCTATCAAAACCGATAATCCCCCGAGGTGTCCATAACGAATCATTTTTCTTTTCTAATTTCACTTTTATGCCTGCCACGCCTAATGCTAATTTCGTTTCGTTAGCATTAAAGAAAAGAGAATCCGTACGCATGGAAAAATTAATCATCGGCATCGCCGGATTTTGTTCCTTCGGAGCAAGTTCGCCAGTTCCAGTAGTCTTGCCACTATATATTTTGAGCGAATCTCCTATATTCGCACGCAATTTATTCATTTCCAATTCACATTGTAAAGTAACAATCTTTGTGGTATCTTGAGGATTGGTTGAAACAACCTTCGCTTTCATCCGATCTATCTCTGAAGATAATTTCCTACTATTCAATAGTATTTCTCTGATTTCCAATTCAGCTTGCAAAGTTTCACTATCACTGAATTTTAAATCGGCATTACCTAAAAAATTAAAATTCTTTGCAGTATCTTTTAATTCAAAATCCTTTAAAGCCAATCTTCCACCTAACCTGATACGCCCAATATCCTGTTTTTTCAAAGAAGAGAGACGGCATTTTAAGTTTAAACCCGCATCTAATTTACCGCGGATAGTTACACTTTCCTGCAAAGGAAAGGTTTTAGCTAAAGCATCCAGGTCAACAGTAGATTCAGTATGAAGCGTTATAAATGGATCTATCAATAAATCCTCCACTTTCGCATCTGCTAGAATCTTAGTATGTACTCCCTCAAAATGAAAAATTTTCAAGTTCAAAAAAGAAGGGTTGCGACGCATCAAATCAATATACGATTCAAAATCAGCCGTAAAATTATCAATACCATAAGGAAGTCCTTCATATCGGGCGGATGCATCATTTATCTTTATATTCAATGATATCGCCGGAAGCTGCTTGTTTCCATAATTACCTTCCAATGTTCCATTAACTTTAACCTCACCTTTTGCCGAAATTTGTCCACGTTTCACATAAGCCTCGGGAATCATATTCATAACGGTTTCCATGGAAGGTGCATGTAATCCATATTTCAAGTTCATACCCACCGTTTTTGTAACTGTATCACGTCTTAATTCACCGTTTACATCCATCCGGATACCATTTATAGTCAACCCTGTATTTTTCAATGTCCACAATGCCGTAGACCTGTCTACCTCAATATCAGTCTGCAAGAAAACGGCTACTTTATTAATCAATAATTCACCTTGCTGACCAAAAAAGAATATTTTTATTTTCAAATTCTACTCCCAATGAAGAAGCTCCTTTTGTCAACGCCAGTTTTAGGCGCAAATCAGCATCATCTATACGTGAATAAACCTCTGTATTACGATCGTCAAAAATCAAATTGACATGTTCTAATTCAACCTGACGGATATCTATCTCGCTATCAAATTTATTTTGTGGAATAGTATCTTTTTCCACAGCCAATGTATCCGAAGAAGTTTTCACAATCTCCCAATTTGCCTTACCTGTTTTATTTCGATAAGCATAAACAGCAACATTCTTCAAAGATAGATTATGGACACTAATCTTATTTTTCAAAAATAATCCAAAGGATTTACTGTCAACACACATTCTTTAAATGCCAATAAAGAATCAGTTTTTTGTGGAAGACTATCGTTCAAGACCTTAGAAACCAAAAAACCTTCATCAACTTTTAACCCAAATTGAGGAAAAGTAGAAAAGAAAGTCAATTCGACTCTTTCTATCTTCAAATCAGCATCCAGTAAACGATTAGCAACATTCAACACTACTGGAGTTAATTTATCTGATGTAAATACATAGTTAATCACAAAAGCCACTACCACAAACGCAGTAAACAGCAAGGCTCCCACTGTAATGGCACTTACCCTTATTAATTTACGAATCCTTCTTTCCATATTATGCGAAATTAATGAAAACACCCATGCCATCGACTCTATTTCGTGTTAATACTATAAAATAGACCAATAAAACAGATAAAAAAGAAAACAAGAACAATAATTTTTAATTTTGAGATATGAAGTGAAAGTTCTACTTTTGTTTTTCAAACTGAAAAAATATGAAAGCAACATCTATGTATATTTATTTGGAAGGTGCCAAGTTTTTCGCTCACCACGGAGTCGATCCACAAGAAACAATAGTAGGAGCTAATTTTATAATTGATTTAAAACTAAGAACTGATTTCACCCATGCAGCACAAACAGACGAACTGAAAGGTACCGTAAGTTATGCTGATATATATGCAGTTGTCAAAAAAGAAATGAAAGCTTCATCCAAACTTTTAGAACATGTCTGTGAACGCATAGGGCAAAGACTATTTAGTGAATTTCCAACTATTCAGGAAATAATCATCCGGTTATCAAAAGAAAAATCCGCCTATGGGAAGTGATTGCAGAAATGTTGGAGTAGAAGTACATTATACACGATGAAAAAAATTATCTGACAAACATCCAGTCATTTAATTAAAAATTTACCCTATTGTATGCCTACCTCTTAAAAGGCAAATATACTATCATGCAAATAACAACACAAACCAATAATAATGAATATGCAGACAATGTTCATGGCTCTACTTACTAAAATAAAGAAAGTTGTTTTCTTCCTTCAGAATGATAGAATTTCATGGTAGCACTGATTCCTAATGTTTCTATTCTGCGATAAAAGACCTCATTCAAATAGGGTGCATTAGGAGAAGTGCATTCAGAACGGTCTTCAAAATAAGTTTTATATCGCTTGGCCATCTTTGGAAAAATCTGCTCTACCTTATCATAAAAATAATCACGGGAGCCCCGTCTTAAAGTTACCCCAAACAAAGGAAGCACATAGGACGCTCCCGCTTCGGCAGCCTTCTCCACTATTTCCTCAATATCTTCTATAGAATCATTTATAAAAGGCAAAACAGGCATCAATGCCACTCCTGTATATATACCCCGATCGGACAATATCTTCATCGCCTTAAAACGCTCGGAAGAGGTCGGTGCGTTAGGCTCCAGTTTTCGCGCCATCTCGTCATCCGCTGTAGTGATAGTAAAACTAACGGCAGCATAAGTGCGCCCTATATCCTGCAATAAATCGGCATCACGAGTCACAAGACTACTCTTTGTTATCACATGAACAGGAAAACGATGTTTGGCAATAAGTTCCAACGCACCTCCAGTCAGCTTCATCTGTTTTTCCAACGGCATATAAGGATCGTTCATTGAGCCTGTACCAATGGTCGCTTTTCCACGTTTCGTTCCCAGTTCATGATCCAGTAATTCCAAAGCATTCTTCTTTACAGAAATATGAGAAATATCACCAATACCATAGCAACAACTACGTGTATCACAATAAATGCAACCATGTTGGCACCCTCTATACAAATTCATGTTATAAGCAATACCCCAATAATTATCTTTACTTTTCAAACGTGACAGAATAGACTTTGTTTCAATAGATTTCACCTCATGAACATTCATTTACAGCTCCTTTTCTTTTTTGATCCAATTTCACCAAACAAAGATACGGGAATAATGCTATAAAAAGAAATATAAAGAGAAGCAATTTAAAAAAGTTTCAACTGAGAGAAATGTTTTTTACCCAACAAATAATATTTCATAAGAATACTAAAATGAGTCCGTTCCGGGATCATTTCATCTGTAGACTTCATTATATTTTCTATACGAGAAGCAGCAAAAGAATATCTTATATCCTCAAATTCTCTCCTCGCCTGCATTACAGCACGCGCATTCGCTCTATCCTTTTTCAGATAAAAAACAAGGGCAGCTACTCTATCCAGTATACCACGTATAAAAAGTACATGTTCTAACTCCTTATCCGGCAAATTCTTATAAAGCATCAACAGATTATTTCTGAAATTCAGAAAAGTCTTTCTCGGATTTTCTTTTTTCAACGTAGCCCCTCCTACGTGATATACCACACTTTGCGGAATACAGACAAGCTTTTTTCCCCGGCTGCGCAAACGCCAACACAAGTCAATTTCTTCCATGTGAGCAAAAAAATGATCATCCAACCCTCCAACTTCACGATAATCAGCCAACCGGATAAAAAGAGCGGCCCCCGTTACCCACATCACCTCCGTTACCGTATCATACTGTCCGCAGTCCTTTTCAACAACATCAAAAATACGCCCTCTGCAAAAAGGATATCCATATCGATCAATAAATCCCCCCGACGCTCCGGCATATTCGAAATATTCCTTATTATGCCAACTTAACAGTTTAGGTTGACAGGCAACTGTTCCGGAATGGGTATCCATATAATCCAACAAAGGTTCCAACCAATGCGAAGTAACCTCCACATCGCTATTCAGTAAAACTACATATTCTGCATCAACTTGCGCCAAAGCCCGGTTATATCCTTCGGCAAAGCCATAATTTCGATCCAACTCAATCAAACGGACTACAGGAAATTCAGTACGAAGCATTTCAAGCGACCCATCAGAGGACGCATTATCAGCCACACAAATTTCAATCCCCTCTCCTACTGAATTATCTATAACAGAAGGCATAAACTTACGGAGCATATCTACCCCATTCCAATTCAATATGACAACAGACACCCTTTTCATTTCTTTTCAGACTAAAACACCCTTCAACGCTGTACCCTCTTCATTAAAGCCTCCCATTCTTACACGAATCAACTGATTATCCAATTGATCATCGTGGTCCATCTCCACCCGGATATAATTATCAGTAAATCCATGCATAGGAGTGCCAACCTTAGATTTTTCCATTAATACCCAAGCTTCTTTTCCTATATGAGAGGTATAGAACGCCTTTGTCTTCTCATCAGATAAAACCAACAATCTCTGACTACGGCGATGTTTCTCCTCAGGACTCACTACATACTCTATTTTCAAGGCCTGCGTACCGGGACGCTCCGAATAAGTGAAAACATGTAACTGCGTCACATCAAGCCCTTCAATAAAATGATAAGCATCTTCAAAATATTCCTCTGTTTCACCACGTGTTCCCACAATTACATCCACGCCAATAAACGCATTCGGCATGATCTCCCTAATTTTGCGTATCTTGGAAGCAAACAATGCGGTATCATATCGACGTTTCATCAATTTCAGCACATCATCGCTGCCCGACTGCAAAGGAATATGAAAATGCGGCATGAATGCACGTGAACGTGACACATATTCTATTATTTCATCCGTTAACAAGTTGGGTTCAATAGACGAGATACGATAACGTTCAATCCCTGCCACCTGATCTAAAGCCTTTACCAGATCAAAGAAACTTTCACCGGTTGTCTTTCCGAAGTCTCCAATATTCACCCCAGTAATAACAATTTCTTTTCCTCCCTCAGCAGCAGCCTGCCGTGCCTGTTCCACAATCTCTTCAATACGTCCGTTACGGCTACGCCCACGAGCAAACGGAATTGTACAATAAGAGCAGAAATAATCGCAACCATCCTGCACTTTCAGAAAATAACGAGTACGGTCACCTCTAGAACACGAAGGTGAAAAACTACGTATGTCTTTTGCAGCTGTCGTAATCGCCTCACCTTGAGGATGCTTTTCCAAATTTCCGAGATAATTCATCAACTCTCCTTTTTGTTCAGCTCCCAAAACAACATCCACACCTTCTATATTAGCCACCTGGTCAGGTTTTAACTGGGCATAGCATCCCGTCACTACTACATAGGCACCCGGATGCTGTTTAACCAAACGATGAATGGCTTGACGGCATTTCTTATCCGCAACCTCGGTCACAGAGCAAGTATTAATAACACAAAATATCAGCTTTCTCACCCTTACGTGCTGTACGTATACCTGCTTCTTTCAGTGTTTTACCGATGGTTGAAGTTTCTGAAAAGTTTAATTTGCAGCCTAATGTATAATAAACAGCCGTTTTATCCTGGAAAATTATCGTATCAATCATACCTTTTTATCTAATTAGCGAGCAAAGGTACATATTATTCTGCTTAAATTCTTTAGAATACCAATAATTATGCTATTTTTGCACATTACATCAAAAATTGTGCAATGATAAAAGAAAACTTTATCAAGCTATATGAGAATAGCTTCAAAGAAAAACTGGGATCTGCCCTGTTACACAGATTATGGTGAAGATACCACGTTTACATACGGACAAGTAGCGGAAGAAATAGCTAAGATACACTTATTATTCCAATATTGCAGCCTGCGCCGTGGCGATAAAATATCTATTATAGGTAAGAATACCTCCCGTTGGTGTATCGCTTATTTGGCAACTGTTACATACGGAGCTATTGTAGTTCCTATTTTACAAGACTTCAAGCCAAATGATGTCCATCATATTGTAAATCATTCTGAATCCACATTTCTGTTTACCAGCGATAATATTTGGGAAAATTTGGAAGAAGAGGCATTAAGTGGATTACGCGCTGTATTTTCTCTAACGGATTTCAGATGCCTGCATCAACGTGACGGTGAAACCGTCCAAAAATTCATGAAGAATATTGATGCAGCTATGAGAAAGAACTTCCCCAAAGGCTTCTATAAGGAAAATATCAATTACACAGAACTCTCCAACGAGAAGGTCATGTTACTGAATTATACTTCAGGAACTACCGGATTCAGTAAAGGAGTAATGATTACGGGCAATAATCTGGCAGGAAACGTTACCTTTGGTATCCGTACAGAACTTTTAAAGAAAGGAGAAAAAGTACTTTCCTTCCTTCCCTTGGCCCATGCATACGGATGTGCTTTTGATTTTCTAACCGCTACTGCTGTCGGTACACATGTCACCTTATTAGGAAAGACACCTTCTCCCAAAATATTGATGAAAGCTTTTGAGGAAGTAAGACCCAACCTTATTATTACAGTACCATTGGTTATAGAAAAAATTTATAAGAATGTAATTCAGCCGCTCATTAACAAACGCAGCATGAAATGGGCGCTTAACATACCTTTACTAGACAACCAGATTTATGCACAAATTCGCAAAAAACTGATTGACGCATTAGGCGGACGTTTTAAAGAAGTCATTATCGGTGGAGCTGCCATGAACCCGGAAGTCACCGATTTTTTCTACAAAATAAAATTTCCGTTCACCATCGGTTACGGAATGACCGAATGTGCCCCACTGATCAGTTATGCTCCATGGAATGAATTTATACCTGGTTCTGCCGGAAAGATACTGGATATCATGAAAGTCCGTATCGACTCGGATGATCCCTATAACATTACTGGAGAAATACAGGTATGTGGTGAAAACGTAATGAAAGGTTATTATAAGAATGAAGAAGCTACCCGTGAGGTATTTACCGAAGATGGTTGGTTGAAAACAGGCGATTTAGGTACAATAGATGCTAACGGATTCATTTATATAAGAGGCCGTAGTAAAACCATGCTTCTGAGTTCTAATGGACAGAATATTTTTCCTGAAGAGATAGAATCCAAACTAAATAATATGCCATTCGTTCTAGAAAGTTTAATCATAGAGCGCAACAAGAAACTGGTAGCTTTAGTATATCTGATTATGAAAGTCTGGTACAGTCTGGGACTCAATACCCCCGAAAACCTAAAAACA
>ENA-OQJE01000071-OQJE01000071.1-human-gut-metagenome-genome-assembly--contig:-NODE-71-length-21669-cov-2.946802_pt1 | contig 21669 bp, 15 predicted proteins | sample MGYA00242594_ERZ504760 | MGnify/ENA primary metagenome ERZ504760 (study PRJEB26092, sample SAMD00036358) | human gut metagenome | host: Homo sapiens | study: EMG produced TPA metagenomics assembly of...
AGGAAAATATGATTATATTTCATCATGGCGTCGTGCAGTCAATGGAGGATATTTTATGTATAATTTAGCATCACTTCCAGATAAGGAGCAGACACTTTATATTGCGTTTCGGGGGAATGATCAGGATGAATTTGCTTTTGATTTGTTGATAGATGGACAGGTGATTAAATCATTTGTGCGTAGTCTAGGTGATGAAGGGTTGGTCACGAAGAATTATGCAAAATATATTCCTATTCCTTTTGAATTGACCCGTGGTAAGAAAAATATAACATTGAAAATTGCCGCTAGATTAAAGAATATGACAGGAGATATTTTCGATATTCGTATATTGCCATCAAATTCAGAAATGGATCTCAAGTAAATTCAATGAAAAAAAGAGTTTTATAAGAGATGTTTGTTAAAAAGGCAGAGGTTTTATTTAAGTATTGAAGTTCGAATAGATCGAGGACCATTCCTAGATATTTGAGGTTTGGTCCTCAATTTATGATTCTATTTAAAGATTTTTCTAAAAGCCTTCGCATTATTTTTTTTGTAAATAAGCGATTGTCCGAAAAGAGGGCGTTAAGCCTCCTAATAGCTATCATAATTCCACATTTACCTTACAGGAGTACTCCAGTTTTCTTGATGACCTTATTGAATACTTATAACCATATAAATACAATTTTAGTAATGTTGCAGGATTATACGGTAGGCTCCTTTTATTGAAGTTTGACATGTTTAACCCCAAGCTCATTTATAGGCAAGATATCCATAAATAAATTGATAATCCTTGCCCAAGAATTTGGAGCAATCAATTGGTCGAGAGGTATCATTTGAATTTGATTTCTGTTTTCTCCTACTATGTAGTTTATAGATATGTTGTCTAGTTTCTTTCCATAAATATATAAAAAATAGGTGACAATTAAATATAGCTTCTAAGGTTTTGCACAGACTCTTGGGAGCTTACGATGTTACCAACAAATGGTGAAGTCGTTATTTAGCTCTCCGAGGAAGTTAGTCATTAAGTTCTAGTTTGAAATTAGCAGGAGTAAAGTATAAAGTGAAAAAATCTCTTCTCGAAAATGTAGACATAAAAAAAGGAGCAACGCCTTGCTCCAACCTTTGTTAACCTTAAATCTAATACTATGAAAAACACATTGCAAAGGTACGGACTTTAGTGAATTTTGCAAATAAAACAACTAAAAAAATATGTTCTCTAACACGTTTTAATACTTTTATCCTATTTGTTAAGGATAAGGGCCTTTTTTATTTACTTGTATTTTATCTTTTTTACATATAAAACCGTATATTTGTTGCCACTTTTGCAAAAGGATAAAAACGAATGGTTTCAGTAGATAATTTGAAAGTAGAGTTTGGAGTAACGCCTCTGTTTGAGGACGTGTCATACGTTATCAATAAGAGAGATCGTATTGCGCTGGTCGGGAAGAATGGGGCCGGTAAGTCTACTATGCTTAAAATATTGGCAGGAATACAGGCGCCTACTTCAGGTAGTGTTTCTGTTCCGCGTGATGTGACGATAGGCTATCTGCCTCAAGTCATGATTCTGAGTGATAAACATACTGTGATGGAAGAGGCGGAGATGGCTTTTGAACATATCTTTGACTTGCAGGCTAGTATTGAGAGAATGAATCAGGAATTGGCGGATAGAACAGACTATGATTCAGAAAACTATCATAAACTGATTGAGAAATTCACACATGACAATGAACGCTTTCTGATGATGGGAGGTACCAATTATACGGCTGAGATAGAACGTACATTGATGGGGTTAGGATTTAACCGGGAAGATTTTAACCGTCCTACATCCGAGTTCAGTGGTGGTTGGCGTATGCGTATAGAGTTGGCCAAGTTGTTGTTGCGACGGCCCGATGTGTTGCTGTTGGACGAGCCTACCAATCATCTGGATATAGAAAGCATTCAATGGTTGGAAAACTTTTTGAAGACAAGTGCGGGGGCCGTTGTATTGGTGAGTCACGACCGCGCATTTATTAATAATGTGACCAATCGTACGATTGAAATATCTTGCGGGCATATCTATGATTATAAAGTGGCTTACGATGAGTTTGTGGTATTGCGCAAAGAGCGTCGTGAGCAGCAATTGCGTGCATACGAGAACCAGCAGAAGCAAATTCAGGATACGGAAGATTTCATAGAGCGTTTCCGTTATAAGGCTACCAAGGCTGTCCAGGTGCAGAGCCGCATCAAGCAATTGGAAAAAATAGTTCCTATTGAAATTGATGATGAAGATAATTCAGCCTTACGGTTGAAGTTTCCGCCTGCCATGCGTTCCGGCAATTATCCGGTCATTTGTGACGGGGTGAAGAAAGTATACGGCAGTCATCTTGTTTTCCACGATGTGACTTTGACTATTAATAGAGGTGAGAAGGTGGCTTTTGTCGGAAAGAACGGGGAAGGTAAGTCCACTTTGGTGAAATGTATAATGGACGAAATCCCATACGAAGGTAAACTGACCATCGGGCACAACGTACAGATTGGTTATTTTGCTCAGAATCAGGCTCAGATGCTGGATGAAAATCTGAGTGTTTTTGATACGATTGATTATGTGGCAAAAGGGGATATTCGTTTAAAAATTCGTGATATTCTGGGAGCATTCATGTTTGGAGGCGAGGCTTCTGATAAAAAAGTAAAGGTACTGTCGGGTGGGGAGCGGAGTCGTCTTGCCATGATAAAACTTTTGTTAGAACCGGTGAATTTCCTTATTTTGGACGAACCTACCAACCATCTGGATATGCGCTCAAAGGATGTATTGAAAGAAGCTATCAAGGAATTTGATGGAACGGTGATTGTTGTTTCTCATGACCGTGAGTTCTTGGATGGACTGGTGACCAAAGTTTATGAATTTGGAGGTGGAGTAGTAAAAGAACACATTGGCGGCATTTATGATTTTTTACAGAAAAAGAAAATAGAGAGTCTGAATGAGTTGCAGCTTTCGGCTTCTCCTACTGTGTCTGCCACTAAAAAGGAAGAACCCGAAACGGTCAGTGAGAACAAATTATCTTATGAGGCGCAAAAGGAATTGAATAAGAAAATTCGTAAATTGGAGAAACGAATTGCGGATTGTGAACAAAAAATAGAAAAGCTGGAAACTGAGATTAGCGGGGTGGAAGCCGATATGGCTACTCCCGAAGGTGCATCGGATATGGCTTTGTATGAAAAGCATCAGAAACTGAAAAAGGACTTGGATCAGACGGTAGAAGAATGGGAGGTCGTTTCTATGGAATTAGAAGAGATGCAGGGAAGTTAATATGTATCATATATATAGAACAAATGAAAGCAAAACATTATTTACCAATGGCTGTATTGGCTCTGGCAGTAGCTGCCGGATGTGACAGTAAAAAGGAAGCCGTCATGACTTCGGGTATAGACTTGACAAATTTGGACACTACGGCTGTTCAAGGAGCTGATTTTTATCAGTATGCTTGTGGCGGATGGATGAAGAAACACCCTCTGACCAATGAATATTCCCGTTTTGGCTCATTCGATATGCTTGCCGAAAATAACCGGGAACAACTGAAAGGATTGATTGTGGAAATTGCTGCCGGACAGAATGCGCAAGGTACAATAGGTCAGAAAATAGGGGATATCTATAATCTGGCTATGGATAGTGTGAAACTGAATGCGGATGGAGTAACTCCTATTCAAGCTGATTTGGAAAAGATTGCTTCAGTGAAGGATAAATCGGAAATAGTTCCTTTGATGGCGGAACTGGCTCATAGCGGTGTATTCCCTTATTTCAGTTTCTATGTGGGTGCCGATATCATGGACAGCAAGAGCAATTTGTTTCAATTGTATCAAGGGGGTATCAGTCTGGGTGAAAGAGAATATTATTTGGACAATGATGATGTGACTACCAATATCCGTAATAAGTATAAAGAACATATTGTAAAGATGTTCCAATTGGCTGGTTTTGATGAGGCTGCCGCTAAAAAGAAAATGGAGGCTGTAATGGATATCGAAACCCGTATTGCAAAAGCTTCTTTCAGTGCGGTGGAACAGCGTAACCCTGCGGCCAATTATCATAAAATGTCTTTGGATGAATTAAAGAAAGAGATTCCGGGCATTGACTGGGATGCTTTCTTGAATGGTATAGGCGTGAAAGGGGTGACTGAACTGAGTGTTTCTCAAGTGGAGCCGATTAAAGAGGTTGAGAAAATTATCAATAGCTTGCCGGTTGAAAATCAGATCGCTTATATGCAATGGAATCTGATAGACAGGGCTGCCGGTTACTTGAGTGATGATTTGGTAGCACAAAACTTTGATTTTTATGGAAAAACACTATCCGGTAAACAGGCTAACCAACCTCGTTGGAAGCGTGCCGTAAGTACTGTGAATGGGGTACTGGGTGAAGCGGTAGGTCAGATGTATGTGGAGAAATATTTTCCGGCAGCCGCAAAAGAACGTATGGTGCAGTTGGTAAAGAATCTGCAGACCGCATTGGGAGAACGTATCCGGAATTTGGAATGGATGGGTGACAGCACAAAGATTAAAGCTATTGAGAAGTTGAATTCTTTTTATGTAAAGGTAGGCTATCCTGATAAGTGGAGGGATTATACCGGTTTGAATATTGAAAAAGATTCTTATTGGGCCAATGTGAAGCGTGCTACAGAATTCGAACTGGATTATATGTTGTCCAAGGCAGGCAAGCCGGTTGACAGAGATGAATGGGGAATGACTCCGCAGACTGTCAATGCATATTATAATCCGACCACGAATGAGATTTGTTTTCCGGCAGGTATTCTTCAATATCCGTTTTTTGACATGAATGCTGATGATGCATTTAATTATGGAGCTATTGGCGTGGTTATCGGTCATGAAATGACTCATGGATTCGATGATCAGGGACGTCAGTTCGATAAGGATGGTAATTTGAAAGATTGGTGGACAGCCGAAGATGCCAAACGTTTTGAAGAACGTGCTCAGGTAATGGTGAATTTCTTTGATAGCATTCAGGTTTTGCCGGGACTCAATGCCAACGGTTCTTTGACTTTAGGTGAGAATATAGCCGACCATGGTGGTTTGCAGGTTTCTTTCCAAGCGTTCAAGAATGCGACAAAAGATGCTCCGCTATCAGTAGAAGACGGATTTACTCCGGAACAGCGCTTCTTCTTGTCATACGCCGGAGTGTGGGCTGGCAATATCCGCGACGAGCAGATTCGTTTGCAAACAAAGTCTGATCCACATTCATTGGGCAGATGGCGTGTGAACGGAGCACTCCCTCAAATTGGTGCATGGTATGATGCTTTTGGCATTAAAGAGGGGGATCCTATGTATTTGGCTCCTGAAAAACGTGTCTCTATTTGGTAAGCTTTATACATAAAAGATAATAAAAAGCATGGTAATTGCTGATAATTTGGCATTTACCATGCTTTCTTTTTGGAATTTACATGATAAACACCTATTTTTGTGCCCGATGAAACGGAGACGATATATAGCATGGGTATTAATGTTGGTCAGCATAATCATGTTGACTGCATCTGTTCTGCCTCATCATCATCACCGGGAAATCCTTTGCTTGCAGCATGATATGACTTTGTGCGGCTGTCAATGTTCTGTACAGCATCAGCAGCATAATAGTTCCGATGAGAATCATACATGTAATGCCGGATGCGTGACCAAGTTTAAAAGTGTAACTCCGGATCGGGCTCAGGACAGTGTTTCTCCTGATTATTCGTTTTGTTTGTTGCTATATACGGTAACGGATGTATTGGCGCTTTCATTGCAGTTGACTGAACACAACACATTACCTTATAATTACTATTTAGAAAAACTGCATTCTACGTGTCTTCCCCACGTAAAGGGGTTGCGTGCTCCTCCTTGCGATGTTCTTGCTTAACAGATAGAAAGTTTATCTTTTTATCCGCAACTTTGTTGCATTTTCTTTACGCTAATTTTGTATTTAATAAAAAGTAAGAACAAATTATATCATCATGAAGAAACTTATCTTTATGGGAGTCTTGGGATTATTTCTTTTAGGCTCTTGCAACAGTAAATCGGAACATGACCATGAGGGGCATAGTCATGAAACGGAAAAAGCACATAATCATGATCATGAAGGCCATGATCACGAGCATGAGGAACACGATCATGCGAGTGAAAACCACGAAGGACATAACCACGAGGCAGAGATGGCAGCCGGACATTCCGATGAGATAATCCTGGCTCCGGAAAAAGCGAAAGCAGCTGGAGTAGAATCGGAAATAATCCAGCCTAAATCATTCCGTCAGGTAATAACGACCAGCGGACAGGTACAGGCGGCACAAGGTGATGAAAGCGTAGTAGTTGCCAATGTAGCCGGTGTGGTTTCTTTCCGCCATCCGGTAACGGACGGTATGAGTGTGAGCAAGGGGGCTCCCATTCTGAATATCTCTGCTGAGAATATGCCGGACGGAGACCCTGTAAAACGTACCCGTATCGCATATGAAACCGCCAAAAAAGAATATGAACGTGCCGCCAAGTTGGTAAAAAGTCAGATAATATCACAGAAAGATTTCAATGCCATTAAGGAGAGTTATGAAAATGCATTATTGGCATACGAGGCTATTTCAAAGAACCAGACCAAGACAGGTGTGTCCGTTACAGCTCCTTTAGGTGGCTATATCAAGAATTGTCTGGTGAAGGAAGGTGATTATGTGTCGGTAGGCCAGCCTTTGGTGAGTATCACTCAGAACCGTCGTCTGTTCCTTCGTGCAGATGTTTCCGAGAAATATTATGGTTATCTGCATAGCATCCAGTCGGCAAACTTCAAGACTCCATACGATAATAAGGTATATGAGTTGGGTGAGTTGAAAGGGCATCTGCTTTCTTATGGTAAAGCATCCGGTGGTACTTCTTTCTATGTACCTGTTACTTTCGAATTTGATAATCGGGGAGATGTGATTCCCGGTTCGTATGTGGAGGTGTATCTGCTCTCGTCGGAAATGCCCGATGTGCTGGCCTTACCTGTTACAGCATTGACCGAAGAACAGGGCTTGTATTTTATTTATCTGCAATTGGATGAAGAAGGGTATAAGAAACAGGAAGTGACTTTGGGGGCTAGTGACGGAAAGGAAGTTCAGATTCTTACGGGGTTAAAAGCCGGTGACCGTGTGGTAACAAAAGGAGCCTATCAGGTGAAATTAGCATCGGCCAGCAATGCGATTCCGGCTCATAGTCATGAACATTAATCAAGCCGCCCTATGCTAAATAAAATTATACATTTTTCCCTTCAAACCGTATATTGGTTCTGGTGGCGTCGGTTTTGCTGCTTATTGGCGGTACTTACACGGCTTTTCATACGGAAGTCGATGTGTTCCCCGATTTGAATGCGCCGACTGTAGTGATTATGACTGAAGCGAATGGTATGGCTGCCGAAGAGGTGGAACAATTGGTAACCTTCCCTGTAGAAACTGCTGTGAATGGTGCGACCAATGTGCGCCGGGTGCGTTCATCTTCCACCAATGGCTTTTCCGTTGTGTGGGTGGAATTTGAATGGGATACTGATATCTATCTGGCCCGTCAGATTGTTAGTGAGAAATTGTCCTTAGTCAGCGAGGAATTGCCCGAGAATGTAGGTAAACCTACCATGGGACCTCAATCCTCTATTTTAGGTGAATTGCTGATTATCGGTCTGACTTCGGATACTACTTCCATGCTCGATCTCCGTACACTGGCAGACTGGACTATCCGTCCGCGCCTGCTTTCTACGGGAGGTGTGGCACAGGTTGCCGTGCTAGGAGGTGATATCAAGGAATATCAGGTGTTGCTTGACCCTGCCCGCATGAAACATTACAATGTTACGTTGGCAGAGGTGATGAACGTTACCCGTAACATGAATCAGAATGCCAATGGCGGAGTGATTTATGAATATGGAAACGAATATATTGTTCGTGGGGTGCTTTCCAGCCATGATGTGGCTCAGTTGTCACGTTCCGTCATTAAGACGGTGGAAGGGGTGCCCGTTACATTGGAAGATATTGCCGATGTGAAGATCGGTTCGCAGGAACCAAAACTAGGTACTGCTTCGGAGAGAGGAAAACCTGCCGTACTGCTGACCGTTACCAAACAACCCAAGACTGGGACTATTGAACTGACAGAGCAATTAGAAGCCGCATTGAAGGATTTGCAGAAGAATCTTCCGGCTGATGTGCACGTTTCTACAGATATTTTCCGTCAGAGCCGTTTTATTGAAAGTTCTATCGGCAATGTGAAGGATTCGTTGTATGAAGGTGCTATTTTTGTGGTGATTGTTCTCTTCCTGTTCCTTGCCAATGTACGTACCACGGTTATTTCATTGGTAACCCTTCCGTTGTCATTGATTGTTTCTATATTGACTCTTCACTATATGGGGCTCACCATCAATACCATGAGTTTGGGTGGTATGGCTATTGCCATTGGTTCGTTGGTGGATGATGCTATTGTGGATGTGGAAAATGTATGGAAACATCTGCGCGAGAACCGCTTGTTGCCCGAAGGGGAACGTAAAAGCGTGATTGAAGTCGTGTTCAATGCTTCGAAAGAAGTGCGTATGCCTATCTTGAACTCTACCTTGATTATTGTAGTCAGCTTTGTTCCTTTGTTCTTCCTGACAGGAATGGAAGGTCGTATGCTGGTTCCGCTGGGCATTGCCTTTATTGTGGCGTTGTTTGCTTCTACGGTAGTGGCTTTGACACTGACTCCGGTACTGTGCAGCTATCTGTTAGGTAATAATAAAAGTAAAGGATTACCCAAAGAGGCATTTGTAGCCGTATGGATGAAAAAGCATTACCGCAATACCTTGTTATGGTCCTTGAATCATAAATCCGTAGTATTGGGTTTTACAGGTGGACTGTTTGCGGTGGCATTGGTTATGTTTTTTGCATTAGGACGTAGTTTTCTGCCATCTTTCAATGAAGGTTCGTTCACCATTAATATCAGTTCATTGCCGGGAATTTCTTTGGCAGAATCGGACAAAATGGGACACCGTGCGGAAGAGTTGCTGATGTCTATTCCCGAAATACAGACTGTAGCCCGTAAAACGGGACGTGCCGAACTGGATGAACATGCACTAGGGGTTAACGTGAGTGAAATTGAGGCTCCGTTTGAATTGAAAGACCGTTCCCGTCAGGAACTGGTAGCCGATGTGCGTGCCAAGTTATCTACCATTACCGGTGCGAATATCGAAATAGGCCAGCCTATCAGCCACCGCATCGATGCTATGCTTTCGGGTACCAAGGCCAACATTGCCATCAAACTGTTTGGTAACGATTTGAACAAGATGTTTGCCATCGGTAATCAGATAAAGGATGCTATCAGTAGCGTGGAGGGTATTGCCGACTTGAATGTGGAACAACAAATCGAACGTCCGCAGCTCAAGATTGTTCCCAAACGCGAGATGCTTGCCAAATTCGGTATTTCCTTGCCGGACTTTGCCGAATTTGTATCTGTAAACATGGCGGGTGAAGTTGTTTCGCAGGTATATGAAGAAGGCAAAGCGTTTAATCTTATTGTCCGTACCAAGGACGAGGTGCGTGATGAGATGGAGAAAGTGCGTAACCTGATGATTGATACCGGTGACGGTCAGAAAATCCCTGTCAACTATGTAGCCGATGTGATTTCTGCCATGGGACCGAATACCATCAGCCGTGAGAACGTGAAGCGTAAGATTGTGATTTCAGCCAATACCAGCGGCCGTGATTTGCGCAGCGTGGTGAATGATATACAGGAACGGATTGATGCGCAAATCAAGCTTCCCGAAGGATATCATGTGGAATATGGCGGTCAGTTTGAAAGCGAGCAGGCGGCCAGCCGTACGCTGATGCTCACTTCGTTTATGAGTATCGTAGTTATCTTCCTGTTGCTTTATACCCAGTTTAAGAATGCAGCCCAAAGTGGAGTCATTTTGTTGAATTTGCCTTTGGCGTTGATTGGTGGGGTATTTGCATTGATGATAACAACGGGTGAGATAAGCATTCCGGCTATTATCGGCTTTATCTCGTTGTTTGGTATTGCTACCCGTAATGGTATGTTGTTGATAAGTCATTACAATACGTTGCGCGAAGAAGGTATGGATTTGAAAGAAAGCATTCTTCACGGTTCGTTAGACCGTTTGAACCCTATCCTGATGACTGCATTGTCTTCCGCGTTGGCTTTGATACCTTTGGCGTTCCGTGGCGATTTGCCGGGTAATGAGATACAAAGTCCGATGGCGAAAGTTATTCTGGGAGGTCTTTTGACATCGACTTTCTTGAACGCTTTCATTATTCCGATTGTTTATGAACTGATGAATCGAAAGAAGAAATAATAGAAATATATGAAACGAATCTTATTTATAATAGCCTTCTGCTCTCCCTTGCTGGCGCAGGCCCAGAGTATTGAGCACATTTTGAAAAGCATCGAGCAGAATAATAAAGAGCTCAAGGCGCAGAAACATGCAGCCGATGCAACCAAGATGGAAAACCGGACAAACAACAACTTGCCTGACCCTACAGTGAGCTACAGTTCTTTTTACAGTAATGGTGCCGAAGGGGGGCACGGTACGGAACTTGTCGCTTCACAAGGTTTTGATTTCCCTACTCAGTATATTGTCCGCAATCGGCAGGCTACTTTGCAGAACGAAGCGGTGGACAAGCAACAACAGGCTGCTCGCCGAGATATTCTGCTGAATGCGAAGAATCTCTGTCTAGACCTTATTCTGTTGAATCAGGAAAAAACATTGATGGATATCCGTATGAAAAATGCAGATGAATTACAGGCACTTTATGAAAAGCGTCTGACTACCGGTGATGCGAACATATTGGAAGTCAATAAAATCAAAATGGAACGTATGAATGTGCAGACGGAAGTTGCCCAAAACAGCGCAGCCCACCGCACTGCCTTGCAATCTCTGCTTGCCATGAACGGCAACATGCCTTTAGAATTTGCTGAAACCACATACCCTGCCATACAGGAAATCAATGATTACAATGTCATGCGGGATGAAGTGATGGCATCAGACCTTGACTTGCAGGCCGCCGTCGCCACTGCCCGTGCCGCCGAGAAGCAGGTTTCGGTAGACCGTCAAGGATGGTTGCCGAAACTGGAAGCCGGTTTTCGCCGTAACACGGATGATGCGGTTTCGATGAATGGTTTTGTGGTAGGGGGCTCCTTGCCTTTGTTTCAGAATCGTAAAAAGGTAAAGATAGCCAAGGCACAGGCTATCAGCGCACAATTGATGCAAGAAAATGCTAAAGATCAGGTTGAAGCTTCTCTGATGTCTCTCTTCAATGAGATGCAGCAGTTGAAGGATGCCATGAATGCGTATGATGTTCCTTTGATGTACCGTTCGCTGGATTTATTGAAGCAAGCATTGACCGAGGGACAAATTTCATTGATTGAATATTTTGTGGAAACGGAAAATATTTATAAGAATCTCCAGGCGTATATGCAGATTGAGAATCAATACCAGAAGGTGATGGCGAATATTTACAAGAATAATTTGTAAAGCTGACAGTCTGTTCTTTTAACGCAGATAGGGTAAAAACGGATGGCAGGATGGTACGGATAGTCAACAAACTATATCCGTGTTATCCTGCTTTTTCATTTAAAAAAGCAGACTGTCGCTGTCAAAAATGTACCGAAGCGGATTGTGTTTTTTTTGTCCGTAATCTTCCGGCTGATCAATGTTGCCGATAAGGTTTCTATTTCCTCCAGTTTCACATTATATCCGTCCGCCAGATGGTCTGTCAGTTGGTTTCCCAGGTTGGCTGAATCGTCCTATGATGATACTCTACCTTAAAGACCAAAGTACTTTGGCTAGAAATTCGAAGAATGCCGGTTACGTTCCTTTTTTTGATTCTTAATAAAAGCTGGAAACGATTGTCGTTCAGAATGGCATAAAAAATGTGCCGGAAGAATTGGGCTACCTTTTATAACAGAGTGACTTCCGACACATTTTTTCTTGTTTATTTCTATTTATTTCTTTTTTTTCTTGGCTTCTTTCGCCCATTCTTTCGCTCCCTGCTCTTTCAGTTTCGCGGTGAAAGCCTTTGCTTTTTCCATGCTTGCGTTTTCGTCTTCGGGTGAAGCGTATGCATGTTTGTAACCTTTGGTCACGTTCCATTCACCTCGTGTGAAGTCCGGGAAGGCTACTGCCGCACAGCCGTTGTCCATAGAGATAGCTCCCAGTTCGGCCAGACAGCACCATTCGGCCAAGTCATATACATCCATGTCCAAAGGCAGTCCGTTTTGCAGACAATATACCAGACGGCTATCCATGATGAAGTCCATACCGCCGTGGCCGCCGACTTCTTTTGCCATTTCACCATATTTCTTTAAAATAGGATGCTGGTATTTCTCAATAAGCGCTTCCATTTCTGCCTGGGGTAAGAATCCGTGAGAGTTCAAATCGTCTACTTTGGGTTGCACGCCCGATGCGGTCAGTTGTGCTGCATCCAAAGCATATCCTTCAACGGGATATTTATTGGCAAACCCTTTGCTTCCTGTCAGTTGGTACAAGCGGTTGTAAGGTTGGGGAGTCATTACATTATGTTGGATTTCAATAACTTTCCCATTTGCTGTGCGAAGCAGGGTGGTGGTATGGTCTCCGTTGCAGAATTCTTTACATTCTTCGCCGGTTCTCTTCTCCACTAAATCTTTACCAACAACAGATTTGGTGTCCATAGCTACTAAAGTGGTTATACGGTCACCACGATGGATATCCAATGCTTGTGCTACAGGACCCAAGCCGTGAGTGGCATATACATCACCCCGGTGTTTCATGTTATAATCTAAACGCCATCCTAGTTTGTCTTCTTTGCCGTTTTTCCAATAATGATCCCAGAACGGGCTTAAATTGTGAATGTAGGCTCCTTGGGCACGGATTATTTCGCCAAATACACCTTGTTGTGCCATATTCAGTGTATTCATCTCAAACCAGTCATAGCAACAGTTCTCAAGAATCATGCAATGCTTGCGGGTTTTTTTCACTCAGGTTGATTAAATCCCAGCATTCTTGCAGGTTCATGGCCGAGGGAACTTCAATAGCTACATTTTTACCGTTTTCCAATGCGCATTTTGCTACGGGGAAATGATGCAACCAGTCTGCGGCGATATAAACTAAATCTATGTCTGTACGTTTACATAATTCTTCATATCCCTTTTCTCCGGAATAAATGGCAGCTTTCGGCATAGATGCTTTCTTTAGGATATCCTGACATTTTTCTGCACGAGATGCTTCATAATCACAAAGTGCCACAATTTGTGTGCCGGGAATATAAGTGAAGCGCTCTACGGCTCCGGGACCTCGCATTCCCAATCCGACAAATCCTACGCGGACTACTTCCATTTTCGGGATGGTTAAGCCTAATACACTTTTCTGGCCGGACGGACGTTCAGGAGTGTCAATCACAATGGTTCCTTTGTCCCATTTCCAGGAATCTCCTGAACTTACGGTTTGTGCTGTCGTGGTTTGTGGTAAACACATGCATAGGGTTGTACCCATACATAAGCTTATCATCAATGATTTAAAGGTTCTCATACTTTTTGAATTTAAAGATTAAAATTTAAAAATATAGGTTGTTTCTTGAGTCAACTACTTGAAACTTAATTATATTTCACATTAATAATAAGAATATTTTTTATTTTTGCGCTCAAAGATAATTAATCTTTTTTGATTATGGATATAAGTTCGTCCTCTTTTTTTCTGAGAAAAAGGTGAGTTAATAAATAAAATGAAGGAAGGGAAAAAGTGGGATCAAGACAGAAGTTGTGAAGATATGAGTGAAAATCTAAAAATAATCAAGGTTTGTTGATTGAAAACGATCAAGAAAGGAAATAATTTAGTCCAAAAGATCGTTTAGTAAGGAGATTTGGCGGGTATTTTTTTAATTTTGCACTTACAACTAATTAACAGATAAGAAAATGCCGTTAAATTTACCCGATAAACTACCTGCTATTGAATTGCTGAAGGAGGAAAATATCTTCGTCATAGACAATTCACGTGCCAGTGCACAGGATATTCGTCCGTTAAAAATCGTGATATTGAATTTGATGCCGTTGAAGATAACGACAGAAACGGATTTGGTACGTTTGCTTTCCAACACTCCCTTGCAGTTGGAAATATCATTTATGAAGTTGAAAAGCCATACATCGAAAAATACACCGGTGGAACATATGAAAGCATTCTATCATGACTTTGATTTGATGCGTGGCGAGAAATATGACGGGATGATTATTACGGGGGCTCCGGTAGAGCAGATGCCGTATGAGGATGTGAATTATTGGAATGAGATTACTACTATTTTTGATTGGGCGCGTACTCATGTTACCTCAACTCTCTATATTTGTTGGGCGGCCCAAGCCGGGCTTTATCATTTCTATGGAGTTCCCAAATATCCGCTGAAACAAAAAATGTTTGGTATTTTCCGCCATCATATCAATGTACAGGGATTGCCCATATTCCGTGGTTTTGATGATGAGTTTTTTGTACCACATAGCCGTCATACCGAAATACACCGTGAGGATATTCTGAAAGTAAAAGAGTTGGCTTTGATAGCTGAGTCTGATGAGTCTGGGGTTTATATGGCTATGGCTCGTAATGGGCGTGAATTCTTTATTACCGGGCATTCGGAGTATTCTCCTTATACGCTTGATACGGAATATAAGCGTGATTTGGGGAAAGGGTTGCCTATTGAAATGCCTGTAAATTATTATAAGGACGATAATCCGGACAATTGCCCCGGTGGTGCGTTGGCGCGGACATGCCAATTTTGTTGTTTTCTAATTGGTTGAACTATTATGTATATCAGGAAACCCCGTTTGATATAAACGAGATACGATGATCAGACAACGAAAAATAGAATTATTAGCTCCTGCTAAAAATCTGGAGTGCGGTATTGCAGCTGTTGATCACGGTGCTGATGCCATTTATATTGGTGCTCCCCGTTTCGGAGCACGTGCGGCTGCGGGGAATTCATTGGAGGATATTGCTGAGTTGGTGCGGTACGCTCATGTATATAATGTCCGTATCTATGTGACTGTGAATACGATTCTGAAGGATGAGGAACTGAAAGATACGGAAAAAATGATTTGGGATTTATACCGTGCCGGAGTGGATGCTTTGATAGTGCAGGATATGGGATTGTTGGAATTGAATCTGCCACCTATACCGTTACATGCCAGCACGCAGATGGATAATCGTACTTCTCAAAAAGTAAGATTCCTGGCTGAGGCAGGTTTCCGTCAGGTGGTATTGGCTCGTGAACTTTCTCTTGTTGAAATAGAAAATATCCATCATGCTTGTCCTGATGTGCCTTTGGAGGTATTTGTACATGGTGCTTTGTGTGTAAGCTATAGTGGACAATGTTATGTTAGTCAGGCTTGTTTTGGGCGTAGTGCCAACCGGGGGGAATGTGCCCAGTTCTGTCGCCTTGCTTTTGATATGATAGACGCGGACGGTAAATCTATAGTAAGGAATAAGCATCTATTGTCTCTGAAAGATTTGAATCAGAGCGAAGAGTTGGAGCAATTGCTGGATGCCGGAGCTTCTTCCCTGAAAATAGAGGGACGTTTGAAGGATGTATCTTACGTTAAAAATGTAACAGCTTACTATCGCCAGAAGCTGGATACTATTTTCAAACGTCGTAAAGAGTATATCCGTGCTTCATCGGGAGAAGTGAAATTAGAGTTCAAACCTCAATTGGATAAGAGTTTCAGTCGTTGGTTTTACTAATTATTTTCTTTTTGACAGGAATAAGGATATTTTTTCTTTTGATACTCCCAAGTCTTTAGGGGAGGAGATGGGAACAGTGAAGGAAATTCGTGGTAATTATCTTACCGTAGCCGGAATCAAGTCTTTTAATAATGGAGATGGTGTTTGTTTTTTGGATGAGACTGGTAAGTTGCAGGGATTTCGCATAAACCGGGTGGAGAATAATAAATTATTTCCTCAGGAGATGCCTCGGATAAAGCCCCGTACGATACTTTATCGTAATTTTGATCAGGAATTTGAGAGGTTGATGTCGCGTAAATCAGCCGAAAGGAAAATTGCTGTCATTTTAAAATTGGCTGAGAATAATCGGGGCTTTACTCTGTCTCTGACTGATGAAGATGATAACAGTGTCAGTGTGGTGCTGGAAAGGGAGAAGGAACGTGCCCGTACTCTGCAGGAAGATAACTTGCGTACACAACTTGGAAAGTTAGGAAATACTCCATTTGAAGCATCAGATATAGTGATTGACTGGTCGGACAATTGGTTTATTCCGGCTTCTATGCTTGCCGAACTTCGCCGTAAGGGAATAGAGAAACTGCTGGAAGTGCGCCGTATTAACTATCGGCAGGAAATTTACAAGTTGCCTCGAACGCATCATGCTTTTCCTGTGAATGAATTGACTTATTTGGGAAATGTGATGAATGCTGATGCTGTTTCCTTCTATAGGAATCATGGTGTGCAGCGTATTGCTCGGCTTATGAAAAGGCTCCGGCAGAAGAAGCAGTATTGATGTTTTGCAAGCATTGTTTGCGTTATAGTATGGGATGGTGCCCCTCTTGGCATAAAGTGCGTTCTCCTTATAAGGAACCTTATTATCTGGTTAGCTCGGATAACAGGCGTTTCCGTTTAGAGTTTGATTGTAAGAATTGTCAGATGAAAGTCTATGCTGAAAAGTAAGTACATCGGATTACTGTTTTTGGTATTGGCTATTTTGATGGCTTGCCAATATCCTTCACCTGTTACTTCGAGTGAGGATATGCCGCAAAAGACAAGGGATTCTGTCAATTATTTGGTGGAACGGCATTATACATTAAACAGTAATTTTGAGGTTACTTCAGATTCGCTTATGTTACAGCAACTACCATTGGTTGATGTGCTTCCTGTTTTTAAAGGAGAACGGCTGGTGGTAGCGGAGTTTATGATACAACCTGCTGATAGTGTGGATTCTGTATGGGTGAAGGTCGCACGGGACCAGGAAACAATGGGATGGGTACATGAAAAGGAATTGTTGGAGAAAGTAGTCCCTGTGGATTCAGTGTCACAGTTTATTCATTTTTTCAGTAATTCTCATACCATCGCTTTCTTTATCATATTAGGCTTTTTCGGTATTTGGTATGTTCATAGGGCTATTCGTCGCCAGAAGCTGCAATTAATTTGGTTGAATGATATTGATAGCGTTTTTCCTACAGTTCTTTCTTGGTTGGTAGCTACCGCAGCTACGCTTTATGCTAGTATTCAGCATTTTGTTCCAGGAACTTGGGAGCAGTTTTATTATAATCCTTCTTTGAATCCTTTTAGCTTGCCTTTTATTCTTTCTCTTTTCATGTTTAATATTTGGGGAATTATTCTTGTGGGGTTGGCTACTTTAGATGATTTGTTTCATCAGACACATATTGAAGCTGCATGTTTTTATTTGTTGGGATTGATGTCCTGCTGCATCTTTCTATATTTGTTTTTTACATTTACTACGTACTACTATTTGGGTTATCCATGTTTATTGGTATATGCTGTATGGTCATTTAATCGTATAAAGCACGCTTCTCGGTATAAATTCAGTTGTGGAAATTGCGGGGCGAAGATGAAGAATAAAGGAGTGTGTCCTCATTGCGGCGCTGTCAATGAATAATTTTATTGTTTGCTTCTTTTAACAAAGACTCAAGCAGTTTTCTATAGTAAACAGCATTTTCTCTATGTACATACACTCAAACGAATAGGTTTGTTTTAGGAGCTATTCGCTTCATTTGCAGCAATAATAAAGTTCTTACTTTTCTTAGTGTGACAGAAAATAAATTTGATTTGGTAAATGTGGAAACAGAAAGGGAGTTCTGCGAAGAACCCCCTTTTTATTTTTGCAAGAATGGTTAGAAGTGATAACGTATATCCACCCCCAGTTGTAAAGGTCTGCTTTTTTGTTCGAATCCTCTATGCATGGTTTCAAAATAGAAGGTTGTATAATCCTTGTTGGTTAAATTACGTCCCCATACATCTATCTGTAAAGCTTCTGTCTGCAAAGAAATGCGCCCGTTCAGTGTTCCGTAAAAACTTTGTGAGACATTGTTTTTTTCAGTCCAATAAATTTTTCCTGCTCCGGTATAGCTCATGCCTAAAGTCAGGCTTTGCATCCAATTGCTTTTATCGAAAAAGAAACTATAATTTGCGCCTGCATTCATGGTATGGCGGGGAACAAATGGTACATAATTGCCGCTATAATCAATTTGCTCTTCTGATGATGTAGTACCTCCGTCATATTTTTTGAATGTGGAATGAGTATATCCATAACTTACATTCATATTCAGGTTTTTGTTGATAGATGCCAGAAAGCTGGCCTCTACTCCATAACTTTCGCTACTACCGGCATTGACCATCATTCGTCCCAAGCCACTATTGACAAATTTGGCGATTTGTTGGTCGTGGGTATCCATGTAGAATGCGGCAAGGTCGGTCTTCAGTTTGCCGTTGAACAAACTGAGATGTGATCCCACTTCGTAATTCCAGCTGTACTCGGGCTTGTAGACTGTTGTTTCTTGTACGTTCAATTCTTTTCCGTAGTTGGGCATGTGTTGCTTGATCATTCCTTCTATCATACCTGCCATAGATTCTGGTGCCTTGTTTAGTATGGCTTCAATCATTTTTTGTTTGCATGTCACTTTGTATCAGTTCTGAAAACATCTGTACGTTATACCCTCCGGAACGATATCCTTTGGTTATGCTTACATACATATTGTTTGCAGGGCTGAAATCGTATTTAAAAGCTAGTTTGGGAAGTAGCTGTACATAGTCGTTTTTTTCTTTTCCTTCCAATAGCGGTGTGGCATTCAAATTTCTGAATGGAATATTAAGGGGAGGCATTGCCATTTTAAGAAAGAAATCGAAATCGATATTACTATCCGAGAAATAATTCATAGACATTTTTTCATATTCCAAACGCAAACCTGCTGTTACTGAAAGGCCTTTCACAAACAGGTCATTGAATGTAGATTGGTGGTACAGTGCGGTGCTGAATACCGGTGTGTCAAAACTTCCACTTACGCGGATACGGTTGTTCAAAACGTCCAGACTCATTTCAGGGGTACGGGGATTGTCTAAATGAATTTTCTTGAAAGTATTGTTGATGTTCCCTTCGATCATATCGGTCACTCCGTCCTCCATGAAGTTTACCGGACCGGTGGTATGTAGCCATTGATAAAAACCACTAACTCCTGTAACCCATTGCCAGCGCTTGTTGTTTTTGCTTTTAAAAGTAATCTCTTCACTGATGGTATTCAGACGTTGCTTCTGCTCAATAGTATAAATGCTGACAGGCAGGAAATCCTGGTCCATAAACATACGGTCATTTAAATTCTGAAATCCAGTAACAGCGCTTAAGATAAACTTTTGTGCCTGGTATTCAATATTCAAACCGGTATTGAACAGTCCACGGCGATAAGTACAATCCTGATCGTATGAAATCTTCCCTGTGTAGTTTTTATATTTTTCATTCTCTTTGTCGTATCCGTCTATAGCTCCTGTATAGTAATAAGGGTATCCTCCTTCGTCACTATAATCATAGCCTATGGTAAAGTCTAGTTTTAGGTTTTCTGAAGGCAGCCAGATAGCATGTATTCGTCCGCCTCCCGCTTCCATATTATCTACTTTTTTCCCATTAAGAGAATTGCGGAAGAATCCGTCTGAGCCCTCATAATAACCACCGGCGGAGAAAGCAAAACAGTCACTCCAACGATGGTAATGGGTTAATGAAACACTGCGGTAGTTACTTTTTGTTCCATAACTCAGTTTTACGTCTGTTCCCTGATAGGAGAATGGAGAGCGGGTATGTACTTTGATTAATCCCCCCATGGTATTGCGTCCGTACAAGGTTCCTTGTGGACCGCGAAGAATATCAATACGTTCTATATCATAAAAATTGAAATCAAATGCAGATTTGTCAATGTAAGGGATATTGTCCACATACAAACCTACCGCAGGAGTGTTGATACGCGAACCGATTCCCCGGATATAAATAGCTGAGGTGAGTCTTGAACCATAGTCGGGCATAAAGAAATTGGGTACCAGTGAACTCACGTTCTTTAAAGTTGTGATTTGGTTTGCTTGCATATCTTTTTGGGAGAGTAAAGATACGGCTGTAGGGAGTTCCCTTAATTTTCCGGTTTCTTTAGGTGAAGCGATAACCACCACCTCTTCTATATCAATGACTTTCGTAGTGTCCTTAGGCAGCGTGTTGATATTTTCCGCAAAAGTTGTTGTAGCCAGCAGGCAGGATGTAATGAATAAAATGTTTTTTCTCATATTTATTGTTTGGTTTTATTTGATACATCACGGATGACCAGAGTTGTTACAAGTTTCTACCAGGCGGAAAATTTATACATTCCACTCTGTATAATCCATGATGGAGAATGATTCCGGCTGCAAAGTAACGGTAAACCTGATATGTGTGCAATCCTAATAAATGAGGATTTTATATTCTGTCTGCCTCAATGTAACCGTTCATCACAGCATAGACAGTTAGCCCGGATACAGATTTGATACCCAGTTTTTCGGTAATATTCTTGCGGTGGGAGATGACAGTGGTCAGGCTGATATGAAGTTTGTCTGCTATTTCCTTATTGATAAGTCCTTTGGTGATAAGTATCAATACTTCTATTTCCCGGATAGACAATTCATGTTCTGTTTTTTCTATATGCATTGCTTTATCTACTGCTTGTTTTCTTGCCTGATGTCCATATTGGCGTAATTGATGGATGTCTTTTATCAAAGAACCTTCATCTTGGTAGATATTCAGCTTGGGGGATACCGGATAATTGAGGTTGGTTGTCACCTCCTGCTAATACAATTGTTTTTGGTTTACGAAGTAAAAAGAAGGAAGTATGTTCAAAATAGATTTGGGCAGAAATAAAATAGTGGGCATACATGTCCGGTGTGTCATCCGTCAACTCACCAAACGAATGGAATACACGGATAGTAGCCATTGGAATGATATCTTCCAAAATGTTTTTTAACCCCAGACAAGTAAGGGTATTTGGATCTACTATGGCTATTTCGGGATGATGCATAATGCTTTCTTTGGTGCAAAGATACATATCTTTTAGAAAAAATAGGTTCATAAAGATGAAGAAATCTTCTTTTGGACAACTAAGTCCCTCACTTATTTGTTGTTAGAGTATATAAAGCTTAAAACCTTAACAATATGAAATATGATATAGCGATAATCGGTGGGGGACCTGCCGGATATACGGCTGCGGAAAGAGCTGCTGCCGGAGGATTGAAAACTGTGATTTTTGAAAAGAAAGGAAATAAGGATGAAGAATAAAATTGTGATGAACCTTCAGCTGTTCGCAGGTTCCAAGACTGGTGTGTATCCATGTTACGAGAACCAGTTCCAGGTAGACACAGCATCAGGCGGTACTGCTTCACTGAAAAATATTGCAGACTGTGTAACATTTTCCGTATCTTTTGACAATGGAGTGGAGGAATGGAATCCATTTGATACAGAAGGCTGGACCAGACGTTTAATGACATCAAAGAGCATTACAATTTCAGTAACTGCAAAACGTAATGTCGGGGATGCCGGAAATGATTTTGTTGCAGGACTGGCATGGAAGAACGGAAGAAATGCGGAAGCTGATACTCAGTGGACTTTCCCGGATGGCACTGTTGTGAAGTTTACAAAAGCAGTTATCAATGTGAAGAATGTTGGATCCGGAGATTCCACAGCTGTAGCACCTCTT